>TARA_R110001606_G_scaffold66316_1_pt1 | contig 12595 bp, 8 predicted proteins | sample TARA_R110001606 | Tara Oceans TARA_R110001606 (sample SAMEA4398315) | marine metagenome | biome: Polar Biome; feature: [SRF] surface water layer (ENVO:00010504); material: water (ENVO:00002006), including particulate matter (ENVO:01000060) such as... | depth 5 m
CTCAAGTTGAGCCAAGAAACACTTACTCAATATTCTGGATCTGCTCATTGAGTAGTAACCTAGGCCCCAATAAACTCAATAAGTTATCGAAAATAAACCGTTCAAAAATGCCTGTTTGCCCACCAAACTGCCCACCACTTGCCTATGGTTTTTACTAAATCTTAGTGGTTAGCAATGGAAAAGCAGTGTCGTTTTTGTGCTGCTGTTAGAGCTAAAACATAGCAGTTTTGAAGGGCTTTATCGAGCACGATTTCCGTCAACATAGCTTTGCCATTTTTTCACTGGTTCTACGCGATAGTAATGAGTCAGCAGAAAGCTCACTTAGCCTGAAATGGACATTATAGTGTCCATTTTAATAGAAATAAGCTCAATATGGATACTATGGTATCCAAGAGAGATAAGGCTGAGTGTCGAATGGTAAGCATCAGGTCTACAAATTGTTATCCCTAAGGTAACTTTGTGTAGACCTTCGGGGCTAGGCAACGCGCCTTTACCATCTCTGAGGTAAATACTGCGTGAAATACAAAGGCATCACGATATTGGTTTGTTCTAACGCTGAAGAGCCTTGTGTACCCGTTAACTTAAAGGTTTTACTTGGAGTACATTTTTCAACGTAGGATGCCAACGATTTTGCTCTTGTACGTTTACCACTTTTGACTTCAACAGGGATTATATCGCCTTCATCGGTCGCCAAAATAAATTCGATTTCGGCGCGGGCGTCATTCCATGAATAGCTTGGGTCAACGCCAATAGCTGTGAGCTCTTGTTGCACAAAGTTTTCAGCCACATAGCCTTTGTATTCATAGTTTTGTTGCTTAATCTCTTTATAACTGCTGCCCAGCATATGATTGAGAAGGCCCACATCAAACAGAAATAGTTTAACCATATTGTCTTTTTTATAGGCCGCCAACGGAGATTTCGGTAATCCTTCAATAGGGTAGTTTGGCAAAGCTAAGCGGCAGCAGTTAAGCCAATGGATCGCGGTTTCAAAATCGCTATAACGAGATTTACGCTCATGCACATGCTTAAATTTAAAGCGTTTAACCGACTCATCGCTGACAAGTGATAGCTGGGCTGGAATGCTATTAAACACCGATTCAATCAGTGTGGCATCGACCTTGCCCGCGTACTTACCGAAATCGCGGCGATAACCTTCAACTAAATCGGCATGAATTTTTGTGACTTTTTCAACACGCTCTAGAATGCTTGAATCCTTAAACTGATACCAAGCAGAAACGGCTTCCGGCATACCACCGGTAAAAAAATAGTCGGTTAGTTTATCCATCAATTTAGTGTGCACCGCCGGTGTGCTTGCTTGACTATCAAATGCTTTGATCAGTGCTTGCTCGTTGGATGCGTAAATAAATTCTTGGAAGGTCAGTGGTCGTAAATTGTATTGTTCTACCTTGCCTACAGGGAAGGTATTGAGCAAACCAATGTTCGAACCGCTGGCTGCGACAAAATAAGACGGTGCTTTTTCGGCAAAATACTTCAGCGAAGTTACTGCTCGTTCACATTCGCCAATTTCATCTAATATCAGCAAGTCGGTGTCTGGATTGAACGCTTGGTTGGTTAACAACTCAATGTTCATTACTAGCTCGTCAGGTGACAACGAGCCATCGAACGCTTCTTTGTAAGCTGGGTTTTCAAGGAAGTCGATACGAAGGATGTTGGCAAAGGTATTCCCAAACAACTCTTGCAGTAGATAGGTTTTACCTGTTTGTCTTGCGCCGTCAATCAATAATGGCTTGCGTACAGGTTGATTTTTCCATGCTATTAGGGCGTTGAGTAAGTTGCGCTGCATTGTCATTTCCGGCCAATTAAGACTGTTAACTGCCTGTAGTATAACTCAGTCTACACTTTTATGCGCAGAAAAGTGTTATATTTTACATTTTTATGCGCATAAAAGTGTTTGTTAGATCTGTTGCATGCATGTTACTCTTTATTTAATTTTGACGAAACGGATTTCATATGAGTAATTTTTGCGATCAACTTAAGGTTAATATTCAGTCATTAGCGGCTATAATTCAGGTTATTAGCCATGAGACTTTGCGAATTAGAGCTTATTGTATTCAGGCTGCGGAAGAGTTACATCGTGATCTTTATTTGTGGAATGGCAGTGAAGGATTAAAACAATATAATCCGAGTGATAAGCAGTTTCAAAATGTTGAAGACGTCGGTCAACCTTTTGAAATCTTAGATTGGATTAATGAAATATCGAAAAACAATGATTCCCTCGAAAGTATTATTCTGCTTGAAGATTTTCACCACTATTTCCATGAACATACTCTTGTTTCTCGATTGCGCTCTTATACTGTTGCAGTTGCCAGTAGACAAATCGAAGGTATTTCGTTAGTACTTTCACAGCCCATGGAAATGCTTCCGATTGAACTCGAAAAGGAAGTACAAGTTATGCAACTTCCTTTGCCCTCATCTGACGATTTAGTTAAGTTGATGCGCCAAGCTCAGCAACGTTTTCAACTTGATGCCAGAGACTATCAAGAAACCCCCGCATTAGTTGAATCCGCTCTAGGACTTTCCACCAGTGAAGCGCAACTCGCTTTTTCCAAAGTAGCTTATCAATTTAAGCGACTCACTGAGTCAGAAATATCTCATATAGTAAAAGAAAAAGAGCAAGTCATCCGCAAAAGTGGTCACTTGGAATACTTTCATCCCAAAGCCACTTTAGATGATATTGGCGGACTCGATAACCTAAAGTCTTGGCTAAACCGCCGAAAACAAGCTTTTACTAAAGATGCCCGTGATTTTGGCTTAGAAACACCGCGCGGAGTTTTATTGCTTGGTTTACCTGGTACGGGTAAAAGTTTAGCAGCCAAAGCCGTTGCGAATGCTTGGCAACTACCTTTGCTGCGACTAGATATGGGAAAAATTTATGGCGGTATTGTCGGACAATCAGAAGCCAATATCCGTTCAGCCTTACAAACTGCGGAGGCTCTGGCTCCTAGTATTTTGTGGATTGATGAAATAGAGAAAGGCTTATCAGGTATGCAGAGTTCAGGCGCGACTGATGGCGGCACAACATCGCGTGTATTAGGTACTTTTTTAACTTGGATGCAGGAGAAAGAAAAGTCCGTTTTTGTGGTTGCTACAGCGAATAATATTGCACAGTTACCGCCAGAGTTATTGCGTAAAGGCCGAGTAGACGAAATATTTTTTGTTGATTTGCCGGTTAAGCATGATCGCAAAGAAATACTTACGATTCACCTTAAAAGGCGTAATCGCTTAGATGATTTTTCAGACTGTGATCTCGACACTATTGTGGGCGCTACAAAAGGATTTACAGGCGCAGAACTCGAAGAAGCCGTAAAAGAAGCGATGTTTATTGCCTTTGATGAAGGCCACCAATTAGCGAAAGAAGATATTCTAAAAGCCGTTTCTGCAACGTCTCCACTGTCATTAACCATGTCAGAAATGATTAGTCAAACACGAAAATGGGCCAAAGGGCGTGCGGTTTGTGCAAGCTCTTCACAGCCAGAAGAATTAGAAAATGATTCAAATAATAAAAAACCACGCCTTAAGCAAGAAGGTGAGAACCCGTTTATCTAAGTGAGTTGTTATGGAAAACCCATTTTTTAGTGCGTTGGAGATGCAAGGCGCTAATGCTGCTGTCGCCGAGAAGAAAACTAATGACCAGTTAATGCCTTTTCGTCATTATTTAGAGAACAGCATTAAAGCGCTTGAGAATAAAGAAGTCAGTTGCAACTGGTTTCCTGTCGGTGGGCAGCGTTATCGTATTACACCGCAACAACGTATTTGGCAACTTGTGCCTAATACAGAAATAGAAATCATAAATGAGCTGGCTGGCTGGTATCAAATCATGTCTGTTGACGGTGAACAACCAGATGCGGAGTTTGATCCAGATGAAATGGATCCAATTATTCAGGGTAAAGGGAAAAGCAAAAGAGAACATGAACTTGCTGAATGCGGATATAAGAAATATCCCGATTTTCGTCTTTATCTACCGAGCATGGAGTTAGATGAGGAGCCTGTCTCTTGGAGTGGCTACCAATTGGATCTTAGGTCATTAGCCGTAGATATTGGCCAGTTGAATACCATTTATGTGGATGGTCAACCTTGTAAGGTCGTTTCTCAATCCGACGGACGCTTCAACATTCAAGCCTATGTAGAAGCGAGTAGTCACTTATCTATTGATGGTCAAGATATAACATTTTCGATGATCAAATCCTTTGATAAAACAAAGCTAGGATCCTTGTCAATCAAGTCTAATAAACAAGGTTGGTTGGTTTTTTCTCAGGAGCGGCCAACTATCAATGCATGCCAATTGAACGATATTACCCATAAGTCTTTAGCTGATTTGAGCACAAGTCACTTTAACGCCGAGGGTCTCACGTTACATGCTGACTCATGGAGAGTTTCAACCGAAAAGAACAGCATTGTCCTTGAAAAAATAAATGAAGAACAAAGTGTTGAGATTCAAAAAATTAGCTGTCTCACTTTTCCAAAAATACAGTGGCAGGTCACTGCTATTGAAAATAAAGAAAAATGGATTCAACTTGTCGAAAAAATCGGTTCAGATGATACAGGAAAGTCGGATCTTGATTATTTTTTTGACGACAATCAAAACAGTAAAATTCTTGATGTGACTCAGCGCAAACATGACGATGGTTTTAGAATCTTAAAAGCGCGACCGGAAGAGCGACAAATTTTATTAGCTCGAAATCAACGAGCTAAAAAAAACCACCAGAGTGAATATCCACATTCAAATGGTAAAAATCGTGAGATCCGCATCAGTGTCGATACCAGTCAACTACGCCGGCAAAAAGAAGCGCTGAACCAATTGATGTGTCGCCCAGCAAAGGTGCATTGGCCGCTTATTCAGTTATTACAAGAGCGAAGTCAGACTCAATGGCCTCAAGTGACTCCAATGCCTGAACAGTGGATTGATTGGCAAGTATTATCCGATCTCGATTTTGACGGTTGCGATAAGCAGCGGGAGTTTGTGAGCAAAGCGTTGGCAAATAATGACTTTACCATTTTAGATGGCCCACCAGGGACAGGAAAAACAACGACTATTCTTGAGCTCATTTATCAACTAGTGACTAAGGGTAAGAGAGTCTTGCTATCAGCATCCACTCATGCGGCCATTAATAATGTACTAGAGCGAGTTAAAGAAAGTCAGAGTTTAAGTCAAGTAATACATCCCCTGCGAGTTGGTGATGAGAGCAATGCGACGGGTGTTGAAGAGTTTCAGTTCGATAACTTACTAAACCAATACAAATCAGTGGCAGGTGGTTCCTCAATAAGTAAGCAGCTCATGGTTGATTCATCCAATCTGGTTTGCGGCACCACAATCGGTATTCTGCGCTTATTTAATGATAGGGACATAGTGTTAGATGCGGGGGAGCCACCGTTTGATGTCATGATTATCGATGAATGCAGTAAAACGACTTTTCAGGAGTTTTTAGTGCCTGCTCGCTTTGCAAAGCGCTGGGTCTTAGTGGGTGACATTCGTCAATTGTCACCATTTACTGACCGAGAACAAATCGTTGCGAATCTGGACAATTTGATGATCACGCCAGCTAGAGGTAAGAGCAAAGCGCAAATCCTGTCAGCAGATGTACAGCGTGCGTGTTTTTTGTTGGAAGAGCTTAGAGGCTCAAAAGAAACACCTTACTCACAGCCTATGATCCTACCTTTAACTTCTGGGGTTATAAGTGCGATAAAGCAAGAAGTGACTCATAGAAAACAGCAAAAACAGCTCAGTGCAGGTTTGGGTAATATCCTTGTGATTCCCTCTCAGCGCCTACCAAATGATCCTCAATGGGTAAAAGATGTTCAAGACATCAAGGCGCAACCATGGCATTTTTATCAGTTTACTCTCTGCTTTGTTGATGAAACGAGGCTGGATGATATTCAGCCTCTCATTCCGCAAGACTGTATCGTCTTACACTCAGGCTGGTGGCGAACGCAACATGCGAGTCAATATTATCGCCAAGGTATAAATACCAAAGCTTTTAAAATCAAAAATAGCGAAATTACAAATAGCCTTGATATTCAAAGCGAATTGTTAGATCGATTTAGCAGTAGTAAATGGTCTGAGGAAGTTTGTTGGCGGTTAGAGCGTGAATATTGGCTGCGTTTATCACAAAATCAAAAGCGAAAAACGGGTTACCTTGAAGAAACCTTACAGCGCCTATTCCCTAAATCTATTGATGTTGATGGCCGTATTCACATGGTAAAAAATATCGCTTTTCCATCAATATTAGAGGCACTCTCTGGTGATGGTTTAGTGAAGCGCAGGAAAGATCAACCTACCACCCTCAACCAAGGTTTTACTGCATGCGAAAAACAACAACGGCACACCACACTAACTTATCAGCATCGTATGCACCCTGAGATAGCTAAGTTCCCACGAACACAGTTTTATCCCCAAGGTGTTTTGGTTGATGGTAAATATACCACCAGTGCGCGTGACTGGGATTACCCACGTTATGTTTCGCGCAATATCTGGTTGAATGTGAATGGTCAGACTCAAAAAGGCAATAGCAACCCGCAAGAAGTTGAAGCAGTAATGGCCGAGCTAAAAGCTTTTTGTGACTGGGCTGAAGATAATGCGAAAAATGAAAAAAATGAGCCATACGATGTGGCCATCTTGACTTTTTACAAAGGACAAGAAAAAGCCTTGCGCGATGCGCTGAAAAAGCTACCCGGAAATCAAAGCCGTTATGCTCGTTTTAATTACAAAGGTATAGCCATTAAGTTGGCAACGGTCGATTACTTTCAAGGCCAAGAAGCTGATGTCGTTTTTCTATCCATGGTGAACACGCATCGTGATGGTTTTATGGATTCGCCCAATCGACTCAACGTAGCCATTACTCGAGCCAGATATCAACTTGTTATTGCTGGTAATCATGGTTACTTCAGCAACCGCTCACGCACAGAAGAGCTGAAAAATTTAGCGAATTCAGCGCAAGCCTTAGAGACTCATAACTCTAAAAATAGCAGGCATAATTCCAATTACAGGGGAAGTAAAGTTAGTGGCTAAAAATAAAAAACAACCAGCGTCAGCTAAATTAGAGTCGCAAAACCACGTCAGCGAGATTGATGCTAGGTCCTTTTCTTTGACAATGAAAAGATCGGTCATGTTAAAGCGCTATCCTATGATTGCTCAGTTGGCTTTTTTTCGTGAGCGACCTGATTTAGTTTCGCTGTTGACGGCAGTGCAGAATAGTCATAGAGAAATGCCTAATAGGCTTGTCGACTATTTAAGCAGGGAAAAACTGTGGAATAAGACCGATGCTGCTTTAACCAACTTGGGTGAAGAAGTGAAAGCGAGTGGGTACTTCAACACCCAAGAGCGAGGTTTTTATCATATTTGGTATACTGAAAGCGATCCTCTTTTTGGCACAAGACCTATTTTTATTCAAAGAGATACGGCTTTTTTTGAACCGAAGCAGACTATTTGGAAGAAAGGGATCGACGCTAAAAACTCACAGTTTAAATTTGAGAATACAGAACAGCCGCTTGATATTCAGGTTTTGGAAGAAATGCTACAAAGCTCCTCCACTCGGTTGGAGCCCTCGTTATTAGGCCTTGCTGGATTAACCCCTGAAGTTATTTGCTCACCAGAAAAAGAGGCGACGATCCAGCTGAGTTGGCAACTGGGTTTTTCCACTTCTTCTTTAATGTTACAAGGGCAAATAGAGACCTTGCAGTTTAGTCACAACAAAGGAGGTAACCAACCGTTTAAGCTGGAAATGTCGCTGAGCGGGTTTGATGAGCATTTCGTTGATGTGATGGAAGTCATCGCTCAAAAATGTAATGGCAGTTGGCATCAAGAGAGCCAACGAGTCGCAGTGGAACTGGAAACTATTAAACGTGATGCAAACGCGGTACAGCGATTTGTGTTAGGCAAGGTTTCACAAAGTAATTTGATGTTAGCGACTGGAAACTATAGCCAATGGGAAGCATCCAATTTACCTATTAAGCCTATAAACCAACAAGATGCGAAAGCTTGGCATCACCATTGGTTAGAGAATTATTATCATGACGCTTACCACTCAAGCGCATCGGCTCGTAAGCAACAGGCTACTTGGCTCGATCATGCCGCGTTGCAATGTTATGAATTACCGCTGTATCACCCACAGAACTTACTGGCAAAATTGTCGCGCGACAAGCAGCCCAAAGCATATTGGCACGCAGCCGCGTTGGCCGATTTAACCCCATCAAACAGCAAAAAATTACACTTACCGATTAATTTAGTTGAGGGCGATAAGTTGGTTTTAGCTAAGCTTATGCATCAACTTAGTGGTGGTGAGCATGTGAAATCCGTTATTTATTCAGATCGTTATGTGCATACCTCTCGGCAAAATCGAAACTTAGCCGCAGTTGCGCGTTGCTTTAGTGATGCGCAAGGTCAGTTGTTAACGTTAGCGGCTCAAAAAGGGAAGGAAGCTATATTACCTGATAATTGGCAGAAGCGAATAATTGAAAAGAGAAATGAAAATCATGGGCGATTTTGGATTTTTATTGGCCAAGACCAAGTGAGTTGCTGGGAATGTACTAGTGGGCTTGATTTTATTAAAGAGCAAGAAGGCTATTACTTCATCGATGGGTATCCTACCTTTATTCCTAAAGAGCGATCTGAACTTCCGCAATTTTTACAGCAACAATTAAGGCGCACAGCCGTCGAGTTACAAAGCATGGAGGTTGTCGAATGATGTCTAAACTCACCAGAAATGAACGATTTCAAATAGATTTTACACAACAGCCATTGTCCAACTTTTTTTACCAGCAATCTGGAGATAGTGAATTATCTAAGTCGTTACTCAGAATAGATAACGCATGGCTAGCTAAATTCATCAATCAAGCACGCTTAACCGTGCTAGTTGCTTGTGAATCAATAAAAGACCTGGCAGTAATTAAGCTGCTGCAAAATCAGGCCGATAAAGGTGTTCGTATCTATCTGTTATTAGGTGACGAAACCCAAAGTAAGACGGCGATTGATATGTTATCTGGCCGATGTTTAATTCGTACCGGTATTAAGCAACAAGGCACTTTGTTACTCCGCGATCATGTAACATCCCTAGCGCAAGGTTTCTTATTTACCAGTAATGATGTACTTGTGGATAGTCAAGCTCAGTCGCGAGCAATTGAGTTGGAGGCGATGCAACGAGAAGACAGCTATCGCAGTTTTTGTAAGTTATTTTGGGAGCAAGCCACTCATGAATACCTTGAGCATAATAAGCAGCAAAAATCGGTAGAAAATCCAGATAGCAAGATAGCGGCCAACCATTCGCATCATCTTTATGGCACCTTACAAGCGTGCTTAACTGATTCGTTCTCAAGCTTAAAGGCAGCTAGCGGCTCAGATTTCAATTCGTCAAATACACCGTCAAGGCTTTTACTGTCAACAGATTCAAAACTTATCGGCAGTAAAGCAAATGATGGTGTAGTGCTAACAGAATCAAATATCCCCAACATATTATTCTCAGATGATGGTGACTGGCTATTACCGGATGTCACTGAATTTTCGGTGACAAACTGGTGCCTTAAGTTATCTGCCAGTCAAAGTAAGCAAATGATAGCAGCCTTTGAACAGGCTCATGATAACGCTGCGTGGCAGTTCAAAACCAATGCTAATTTGGCTGACCTCCCTTCCCAGCAAGCAGTGCGATTTAGTGATCATCCACAAAACATATTGACCGTTGAGTTATTAAGAAGCGAACGGTTAAATGATGTTTTCACTGATACTATTGACGATTTTTTTGCTAAATCGGCTGATGAGCTTGCCAGAAACTCGACGCAATGGCGACGTGACCGTCTTGCTCACTGCGTGGACTTTAGTGTCAAAATCCATCCCCCATATTGCCCACAAGAAGCAAAAAAAGACGCTTTGTACCAACATTGGCAGCACGCTGAAGACGATTGGCAGCGAAACTTGTCAACACTTGAAGCGTTGCAAAATACGATTAATCAACAGCAAAATAGCATCGCTGATTCGCTTAAAGGATTTATTAAAGGCTTTTTACTTGGGCAAGGTCAGTCGGTAAAACAATTCGAAAAAGAACTTGAAGCATTAAAAGCGTGGTCAGTGACAGCGGCCACACCCGCTGAGCGCGAAGCATATCGTAAACGTCTCAGTGATTTTCAACAGGGCATTCAGCAGCGAAAGGCTGATACTTCAGTGAAGTTCGACGAAGCGAAACAGCACCATAATTGGGAAGCTAAAAAATCGACGTTAAAAACAGAGTTAGCCCAAAAGACAGCCGTTGCAGAACAAAAACAAGCAACCTTTAAGCAAAAGAATGACGAACGAGAAGAAACGCTAAAGCAAGCTGAACAGCATTTTATGGTGAGTTGGCAAAAGGCATCTGCCAGTTTAAATGAAAAACAGTTGGACGAATTAGCCATACCAACTAATGAAGCACCTCAAGTGAATGCATCATTATTACCTGAGTATAAACGACTTGCGCTTTCTAATATGACGATCCTCCAAGCTAAAAACTGGAAAAATACCATAAAAGAAAAAGTTTGGAGAAAACACTGCCAGGCCTTTGCGCAAGCATTAAATAATGTTGATGAAGCGAATAAGAAAATCGAACGCGACATTCAAGAGGTAAAAAAAGCGTTTGAGCAAAGCCATTTACAACGTCAACAAGCAGATCAAGCACTGATAGATCATGGAGACGCTTTTACTTACCAGCCCAATCAACCCTCTGATGCGTTAGATAAACAATTAGGGCTGAAAGAGGGTAATAAAGAACAAGTCAAATTTGTGTGGCCTGCTGAAGAATTACCATCAAATCAAACTGAGCTACGCCAATATAAACAACAGCGCTATCTCATTATTGACAAAAAAGAGCAGCTTGAACAAGCCCAAAAAGACGCGGCTCGTCTCAATGCTAAAATTGTGTGTGATAAGGAGGCTGTGGATGCCTGAGCAAAAAATAGTGATCACTATCGATGATGATGGAGTCATAACAGCCAAAACCGCAGGATTTAAAGGTGAAAGTTGTTTGGAGGCGCTTGAGGACTTACTCGAGTTAAACGGTGTCGTAGGTGAGGTAAAAAAAACGGACGAGTACCATCAATTGCAAGCGGTTAAAAAAGCGCGCATCCAAACCATTAAAGGGAGGTCTTAATGAGTGCAGTAATTAAGACGACTACTCCTTTTGCTATTGAAACGGTTTTGATTAAGGCGTTAGCAGTTCTAGGTGTCGAGCCGCTTAAAGTTGATGCATCAAATATCACGTCTTTAAAGCACAATGGCGGTGTACAACTTGGCGATATTTTTACAAATCGAAAAGATTATAACGGAATTCAGCATTTTCGTTTTGAGCAAGGACGTTGGAAATTACGCCATGATTCAGATGAAATGAACGGACATATTACCGCTTCAACTATGGCATCACGCGAATACCTCTCTGTGCAAAAGTTTCTTAGTTTGTTGAGTAAAGAATATGACATTGTCTACCAAGAGTATTTACAAGAACTTGCCGAACAAGAGCGACTTAGATTAGAAGAGCAACGCAAAACAAGAGTGGAGGCAACCCGCTTACAGGCGATTGAAAAAGCTAAATCACAAGGGTATTCGGTTAAGGAAACTCACAACAGTAAAGGGCAAATACAACTCGTTTTAACCCGTATGGTTTAGAGAGATGAAGTGCTACGGTGATTTTTTTAATTTGGCTCATATCGAGAGTGACAGCCTCATTTATGGGCCAGGTAAGCGATTGGTGATTTGGTTTCAAGGCTGTGCCCTTGCTTGCCAAGGTTGTTGGAACAAGGCCATGTGGTCATTTAAAGAGAATCAATTGATCCATCGAGAGCAATTGTTAGCGCGAATTTTAGCCACACCACAGATCCGTGGTGTGACTTTACTCGGTGGAGAGCCTTTGCATCAAGCGGATAATGTTTGGTGGTTGTTTGAGCAAATTAAACAACGTTCAAAGTTAACCACCTTTTTATTTACCGGGTTTGAAATGAGTGAACTTAAAGCATTTGGTTTTGCAGAGCGTATAGAAAATCTGTGTGATATTGTTGCAGTTGGTCGATATAACGATAGTTTGCGTAATATCAATCAGCAGTGGATAGGTTCAGATAATCAACAAGTTATTTTTCCGAACAATTCACGAGAACAAGATGATAGAGTTTCATTAAATCAGGTGGAGTTGATTATCGACGATCAAGGTGGGATCACAACACTAGGGTTTCCAAGTGACGAATTAATTACCTCACTAAATTGACGTTCTTAACTGAATTTGTTTGAAACTATATTTTCTCTAAATTCAAATTAGTGAAATTATAGTTTCACTTTTATCGTCAAGTTGTAAAGCAATAAATTGCCAATCTCTCGAAGTAAAGTGAGCAAAGATCTGAGCAGGTCATGTCGATTAGATCGACATATCAATTTTACATGTCGATTTTTACAGTTTTTTCGACATGTTTTTCTTGTGTGCCGATACACTCGACAAATCAAGACATAAGCCAAACGACTCACCAAAACCGAGTTTTGAGAAGGAAGCTTCAAAGTCGTAAGGCATCCCCTGGGCTTTTGGGGCTGCATGGGCAAGGCCTTAATTCACGCCGCTTAGCCACACACCAACCCTGC
>TARA_R110001606_G_scaffold211168_1_pt1 | contig 12572 bp, 16 predicted proteins | sample TARA_R110001606 | Tara Oceans TARA_R110001606 (sample SAMEA4398315) | marine metagenome | biome: Polar Biome; feature: [SRF] surface water layer (ENVO:00010504); material: water (ENVO:00002006), including particulate matter (ENVO:01000060) such as... | depth 5 m
GGCGCTGCTTTGATACCCGGAAAAGGATTCAAGGATTTGTTCGATCAGACCGACAAACGCGACTTCCACTATTCGATTCTACTCAACGCGATATTGGCATTCTGATGCGCTGGCGGAACCTCTTGACCGGCAATAGCAAATTATTCCTCGCGGGACTGGGCGCCTTGGCACTGACCGTGACTCCGGCATCATTATTGATGGCTGCAGGCAAGGAAAAGCCGCAAAAGGTCGACTATAGTTTCACGCCCCCTGCCCCGCAGAACCAGACCTGGGACGAAGCGCAGGTCAAGAGCAACGGCTGCCAGACCTGTCACACGGCTAGCGACCAGAAGACGATGCACGAGACCCCTGCCGTGGTTCTCGGCTGTGTCGATTGTCATGGTGGCGACGCTTCGGTTGTCGGTGACAACAAATGGGGCAAGAACAGTCTCGCCTATATGGACGCGCTGACCAAGGCGCATGTCCTGCCGAAATATCCGGAAAGCTGGCACTGGCCGTCTTCCGCCAATCCCAAGCGCAGCTATGGTCTTCTGAACAAGGAATCTCCGGAATTCGTGCGCTTTGTCAATCCGTCGGACTATCGGGTTGCACGCGAATCCTGCGGCGCCTGCCATATGGAAATCATCGAGGCTTCGGAGCGGTCGCTGATGGCAACCGGTGCGATGCTCTGGGGCGGAGCCGCCTATAATAACGGTATTGTACCCTTCAAAAATTACGTGTTCGGCGAGGCTTATACCCGCAAGGGTGAACCGGCGACGATCAAGTCGCCCGGCAATCCGCACGGCACCGTGACCGAAGCCGAAAAGAAACGCGGCGCACTGCCAATCCTCTATCCGCTACCAACATGGCACACGGTTCCACCGGGCGATATTTTCCGGGTATTCGAGCGCGGTGGCCGCAATATCAACACCCAGTTCCCGGAAATCGGACTGCCCAATATCGGCGGTATCATCCAGCGGCTGGAGGAGCCGGGACGGCCTGACCTCAAGCAATCCAATCGCGGCCCCGGAACCGGCCTGCGCGTCGCCATCCCTGTGCTCAATATCCACAAAACACGGCTCAACGATCCATTCATGTGGTTCATGGGCACCAATGACCAGCCGGGCGATTATCGCCAGTCTGGCTGCGCCGGTTGTCACGTCGTTTACGCCAATGACCGCGAACCGCGGCACAGTTCGATCTGGGCAAAATATGGCCGCGACGGGCAGACACAGACGGTTGATCCGACGATCCGCAATCTGAAAGAAGGCGAACATCGGTTCGGCAGCTTTGGAACTTATGATGCCGCCCACGGTGCAAAAGGCGCGCACGGTGAAGATAAAAAGCCAGCTGCAGCAGTGCATGGTGATGACACGGGCCATGGTGATGATCACGCCGATGAGACGGACCCTGCCAAACGCGAAAAAGGCCATCCGATACAACATGCCTTCACACGGGCCATCCCGACCGCCCAATGCATGAACTGTCACATGCACCAGCCGAATATCTTCCTGAACAGCTATCTTGGCTACACGATGTGGGACTATGAATCAGACGCGCCCTATATGTGGCCGGGCCCGGACAACAAGACGCCCAAGCCGGAAGGGATGAGCGACGAGGAATATCAGAAGACCTATAAACAGCAGAAATATCCGGATGCAGAAGAAGTCCGCAAAGTTCTCGATCGCAATCCGGAAGGCGCAGCGCCAAAGGGGCTGTGGGCCGACATCGATTTTCTGCGCAATGTTTATGACCTCAACAGCGAACTCAAAGATACGCAATTTGCCGACTATCACGGCCATGGCTGGAATTTCCGTGCGGTCCTGAAACGCGATCGCGATGGCAATCTGCTTGATGCCGAGGGTAACCAGGCAAGCTACAGCACCGATACCGACAATATCGTCGCCAATGACGATCCGGAAAAATTCCGCAAGGAAGGCGAAGGCAAATTCGTCGAAGCGGGGATCAATCCCGGCAAATCGGTCCATATGATGAGCATCCATGCCGAAGTCGGCATGCAATGCGCCGATTGCCATTTCTCGCAAGACAGCCATGGCAACGGCCTGATCTATGGCGAGGTTGCCAATGCCGTGGAGATCAGCTGCAAGGATTGCCACGGTACCGCTGACGCCTACCCCACTTTGCTGACCAGCAATCTTGCGGCTCGGCCCAAAGGCAGCAATCTTGGTCTGCTGCGCAATGCCAACGGCGAGCGGCGTTTCGAATGGTTTAAAAACCCCGAGGGCAAGCGCGTGCTGATCCAGCGTTCGATCGTCGATCCCGAACTCAGCTGGCAGGTCAGTCTGGTCAAGAATAGCGTCGATCGTTCCCACCCCGACTTCAATCTCAAGGCGGCACGAGCGAAGCTTATGTCCAAAAGCGGAGCAGAAACGGGCAAATATGCCTTCGGTAGCGGCGTTCCGAAAGAAGAACGGGCGCATAAAGACGAAAATATGGTCTGCTTCACCTGTCATCTCAGCTGGACAACTAGCTGCGGTGGTTGCCACTTGCCGATCGAAGCGAACTGGCAGGCAGACAGCCATAAATATGAAGGTGGCACGACGCGGAACTATGCGACTTACAATCCCCAGGTCGCCCGCGACCAGATGTTCCAGCTCGGCCGTCACCAGACCAGCAAGGGCAATGTCATCGCTCCGGTCCGTTCGACTTCGGCCCTGATCCTGTCCTCGACGAACATCAACCGCGAGCGCATCTACGTCCAGCAGCCGCCGATTTCCGGCATCGGCTTCTCATCGCAGGCTTTTGCGCCGCATTTCCCGCACACCGTGCGCAAGACCGAGACCAAACAATGCTCGGATTGTCACGTCAGCGAAGCCAATGACAACAACGCGATCATGGCGCAAACATTGCTGCAGGGCACGAATTTCGTAAACTTCATCGGCCTCCACGTCTGGGTCGGCCTGGAAAAAGGCTTTGAAGCTGTTCGGGTGACCGAATGGGATGAACCACAGGCAGTCATCGGCTCCTACCTCCAGAAATATGCCTATCCCGACTATTGGAAGATGCACGTTGAAGACAATGATCGCGAACTGATTGACTGGGTTCGTGGAGAACGGCTCGACAAGGATCTGTCTGGCGAAACCAAGGCGCTCGAAGAGTTCAAAAATGTCGTTCAGGGGACCAGCGATGCTGTTCGCTGTCTACAATTGCGCGGCGAATATATGTTCGTTGCCGAGGGCAAAGGCGGTTTCCGCGCCTATGATGTCGCCTCGATTGGTAACAAGGGCTTCTCGGAACGTATCGTCAAGGCACCCTTCTCGTCGCTGGGCCATGACACCCATGTCGACACCAAAAACGCAACCTGCATGGCGCTGGCTACCAACCAGCCGATTGCACCAACGCGCAACACCAAAGAATTGCGTGAGGTCAACGAAGAGCAGGCTTTCCACCCGATCTATAATTATGCGGTGATCACAGACAGCGAAGAAGGCCTGATCCTGGTCAATATCAACACGTTGGCCGATGGCGAATTCCGCAACAATTTCTTCAAGCGCAGCCTGACCTGGAACGAGGGCGGAGTACTTGATGGAGCGCAGCATATCACGCTGGCCGGGCATTATGCCTATATTACAACAGCTGCCGGATTGACTCTAATCGATCTGGATGATCCGCTGAAACCCCGGCATGTTATCACCGTTCCGATGACCGACGCGCGGGCTTCAGCGCTGCAATTCCGCTATCTCTGGGTCACCGATGCTGACGGCGTGAAACTGTTCGATATCACCGACATGGAAAATCCGGTTGCCGTGCCTTCAGGAACAATTCCGCTGCGTAACGCCCGCCGGATCTACCTCGCCCGCACCTATGCCTATATCGCGGCCAAGGATGAAGGCCTTGTGATCGCGAATATTACGCGACCGGAAGCTCCGACCGTCTACCTGAAGGAAACCTTCAGCGGCACGATGAATGATGCGGAGGATGTGATCGTCGGATCAACCAACGCCACCCTGTTTGCCTATGTCGCAGATGGGCGCAACGGGCTGAAGGTGATTCAGTTGACCACGCCCGATAGCCAGAAAAACTTCTATGGTTTCTCGCCCGCTCCCAAGCCGGAACTGATTGCCTTTGCCCGCACTCCGAAACCAGCACTGGCCTTGTCCAAGGGTCTGGATCGGGATCGGGCAGTCGATGAGACAGGCGGACAGATGGCGGTATTCGGAAGACTGGGTTCCCGCCCTTTCACCCGCAGCGAGATGCAGCGTTTCTATCTGAACAGCAAGGGCGAGCCCTATTTCGTCAAGGACGAGCCGGATCTGGCGGACTGGATCGGCCCGATCCCATCGATGCTCGCAAAACGATAGAAATGATCGGGGGCCGGGCTATAAAGCAGCACCGACCCCCTGTCCCCCAATACGCCACTCGAGGGAATTAATGACCCTGCGCACTTGGTCGCAGGGTTTTAACTGTGTAAATTAGGCTGCGATTGGATCAGCAGTTGCCGTCGATCGCGCGACCGGCCAATGCGCCGACTGCGCCACCAATGATCGTGCCCTCGGTCTTGCTACCGCGACCAGCGACCTCGTTGCCGAGCAGACCACCGGCTATCGCGCCGATAATCGTGCCACCGGTTCCGCGGTCGCAGCCCCGATAGCGGCTGTTGTCAGAATAGCGGTTATCGCGATAGCGGCGCTGGCCACGATAGTCGCGACGATCCCGGTCCCGGTAACGGCTGTCACGATATGTATCGCCACGGCGATATTCGCGATATCCGTCGCTGCGCGCTTGTTCATACTGTCCGCCACCATAATAGCCGCCGCGTGCTTCTGCAGGCGCGGCAAAGGCCATAGTTGCAACGGCTGCGGTTGAAATGGCTAGACTTCCCAAAATCTTGTTGATCATTTTCTTCACTCCAAAAGGGTTCTTCCGGAACCCGAATCAATTGCTGGCTGACAAATAGAGTTCTAGCCGCGGGGCCTTGACCGATTGCTGAATGCTGACTTTATCTAAGGTTCATAATTGGAGCCGTTTACCTGAATGGATTGAACCGGAGCATCAGGGACTAGCTTTTTAATCCATTGTCGATTGTCACCCCGTCCGATAGCAAATGCCCGATATAGAAAAGAGGAAGAGCGATGAAATTGAACGGCAAGACAGCAGCGATTACGGGCGGCACGGCGGGTATTGGGCGCGGGATTGCCGAGGCGTTTCTGGCGGAGGGGGCGAATGTTGCACTGTTTGCGCGCAATCCGGACAAAGGTGCTGAAGTTGTCGCGGAACTGGATGTCGGGGACCGGGCGATCTTCATTGCCGGGGATGTGATGGAGCAGGATCAGGTTGAGGGTTTTATTGACCAGACCGCCGCGCATTTCGGCGCTATTGACATTCTTGTTAATAACGCCGGCGGGGCGGGCGATCTCGCGCCCTTGGTTGATCTGACCGACGAAGCCTTTGATATGGCTATGAAATGGAATATCTATTCCACCTTCTGGGCGACCCGCCGGGCGCTGAAACCGATGATCGCGCAGCAATGGGGCCGCATCATCAACATCAGCTCGACCGAGGGCAAGATGGGCAAACCGACCTTCGCGCCCTACACGATCGCCAAGCACGGCATCAACGGCATGACCAAGGCAGTGGCGCAAGAAGTTGGCACTTCGGGTGTCACGGTCAATGCGATCTGCCCCGGCCTGATCCTCACCGACCTGATCCTGCAGGGCGGCCCGGCCACGGCGGAAGGCATGGGCATGACCTTCGACGAGATGATCGACATGTTCTCGCAGGAAAGCGCGCTCAAGCGCCCCGGCAAGGTCGAGGAGGTCGCGGCGATGGCGGTATTGCTGGCATCGGATGCCGGCGGCGGGATTACCGGCGGGACGCTGAGCGTCGATGGCGGCACCGCGCAATATTGAGGCGTCCTGCCTGAAGCGGCAATAGCATCACCAAATTATAGGCTCAGGGCAGCAGTTCTTTGCGCTTCCTGGCGACATCTTTCATGCCGGCCCATGGATCACCTTGCCTGGCTTGTGCCTTGGTTTCGGCCGCATCCGGCGCGGGCGCCACTTCGGCTGGCGGATCGGCGGCGACGCAATAGGCGGTGACCAGCACCATCGCGGACCACCATAAGGCGTGGCCGCGGCTGGCGAAGACTCGTGTGAGGCGGGGTCCGAACATGGATCAGGCGATAGCATTGCCAGATTAACAACTTGTCGATCCCCGTCGCGATCCCTCCGCAATCACCAATGCCAAATATTGGCATATTTCCCCATTATTCAGTTTCAGTTCATATTGGTCCAACCGCCAGATATGGCTATCTAGCTGATATGTATAGACTTTCCTAAACTGGCACGGCCTGTGCAATGTTATTGGCATCTTCGCAAAACAATTTGCGAAGCAACCATTTAAACCAAAAAGGAAATTCAACATGACCAACGCAAACATCCAGAACCAGGTCGCCGCCGCTTTTGCCGCTCTTTTCACCGCCGCAATTTTCGTCAGCGCTTCGATTGCCCCAGCCATGAACAACGCCGCCGCTCTGGTCGCTTAACCCACTCATAAAGGAACCCCGAATATGTTGTCCTCGAAATTTCAAACCCGCCTTGCCGCAGCCTTTGCCTCGTTCGTTTCGGCTGCCATCCTGCTCAGCGCCTCGATCGGCCCCGCAGTCAACAACAGCGCATCTTTGGTGATCTGATCACCGAAGATGCTCCGGGCGGGCGCCGCCGATCGCCACTCCCATGTCGCCTCCCTGCCCCGCATTTTCAGACACTGCCATTTAGCCTCCTTTAACATCTCCCCGCTATTTTCCAGCCGGTGAACGACATCCGCTGGCCCACCTTCATCATCGTCACCGTCGCCATGTGCACGGCGCTGTTTCTGGCGATCTTCCTCAGCGGCGGTCCGGCCAGCACGACAGCAGCCGTCGGTATCGATTCAAACCGCGCCAGCTTCGGCATCTGCTTTGGCCCCGACCGCTACAGCTGCGTCGTCGACGGCGACACGATCTGGTTCGAGGGCCGCAAGATCCGCATCGCCGATATCAACACCCCGGAAATCTCCAGCCCCGGCTGCGCCTCCGAAAAGCGGCTTGGCCAGCGCGCCAAGATGCGCCTGCAATCCCTGCTCAATCAGGGCGGCTTCTCGCTGCAATCGATCGACCGCGACCAGGACCAATATGGCCGCGACCTGCGGATCATCACCCGCGACGGCCAGAGCCTGGGCGAGATACTGGTCGCCGAGGGGCTGGCCGAACGCTGGCAGGGCTATCGCCGCAACTGGTGCTAGGCCGCCTGCCCGGCCTTGCGCGAAACCAGCCACGCAAGAGCGAATAACAACATGAACAATCCGTCGACCATGGCGCCGAAAAACACCGGCCCCATTGCCACCCGTCCCTGCGCATAGAGGATGGTCACCGGCAGGAAGAAGGACAGTTTTTCCAATATCGAGAGCGGGATCAGCGCGCGATAGCGGGCGGGATCAATGGCGATCAGAATGAAGATCAGCTGGAACACCAGTGCGATGCCGATAAAGCCGTAATAATATTCCGGTCGAGGGCCGGCTTCGCCGAACAATCCGGGAACCAGCGCGAACAAGCCCCAGGCGGCGGCGAGAGCGAAAATGATTCGGACAAATTTCATGGCGACTCCGGGCTGAACTTTACAAAGTTTACAGTGTTAAAAGAAAAAATCCCCGCTCGCCCCAAACCACGATTTTTCGCTTTTTTTCAAAAGCCTGGATCAGATTGGCGGCATTGTTTCTCATGATCCCGGCTTTAGCATAACGGCGGGATGTAGGACAGAGGCCGATCCCTGAAATTCCCAACAGCATAGCAAATCCGGCGCGCCGTGATATTGGGCGTTCATGGAAAAATATCGTCACATCATCGGCTGGGGCGCGATCGCCGTTGCCGCGCTCAGCTTTCTCCCGGTCCCCCTGCCCGCGCTGCCACCGATGCTGACCGCATCGATGATGATGCTGGTGCCCGGCCTTGGCCCGATCCTGATGATGCTATCACCGATGCTGCTGTTCGCCGCCGGTATCGGCCTGGTCAAAGGCTGGGACGGCGGACGGAAGCTGTTTACTGTCTGGGCGGTGATTGGCGGACTGTCAGCGCTCGCCGGGTTGCAATATGCGCCGGTCGAGGCGGTGGTGGATCTGGTGGTGATCGGGGTTTCGCTGGCGGTGGTGCTTTGGAGGGACTGGCGACGGTTGTTGCCGCGGCGTTGAAGCTGGTGCGTAGTGAGGATCGTCATCCTGAACTTGTTTCAGGACCTCCATCGGCAGCGCGTGAATCTTGGGGGATCCTGAAACGAGTTCAGGATGACGAAGGGATGGACCTCCATCGGCAGCGCGCGAACCTAGAGGGGTCCTGAAACGAGTTCAGGATGACGAGGGGGATGGATGACGTTTCTTCGTACCGACAGCGCGCTTTGACGGAATAGGCCGCCGCTTGACAGTTTCGCCCCCTGCCCCTGTTGCCAGCCCCGCCCTGGCGGTAAGCCGGCACCATGTCTTTCCAGCCGTGCGTCTATATCATGACCAACAAGCCGCGCGGCCTGCCCTATATCGGTGTTACCTCCGACCTGATGCAGCGCATCTATCAGCATCGCGAAGGCAGCGCAGACGGGTTTACCAAGCGCTATAATCTGAACAAGCTGATGCTGTTCGAACAATATGGCACGATGGAACTGGCGATCACGCGCGAGAAGCAATTGAAGCGCTGGCACCGGCAGTGGAAGCTGAACCTGATCGAGGCGACCAATCCGCAGTGGCGTGATCTGGCGGAGGATTTGGGGTTTGGGCCTGTGCGGTAGCGTTTGTGGCCCAGCCAACTGCGCTGCATCCGGCAGCACAAGTCGTCATCCTGAACTCGTTTCAGGACCTCCATCGGCAGGGAGTGAACCTTGAGGGATCCTGAAACAAGTTCAGGATGACGAGGGATGGACCTCCATCGGCAGCGCGTGAACCTCGAGGGATCCGGAAACGAGTTCAGGATGACGACTAGTGTCACCGCCCGCGATAGGGTTCGCAGGCGATGCCGTCATTGTCTCCATCCATCGATGATCGATAGCCAGGCTCGCCTCGATAGATCGGCGCAGCGCCAGCGGCTCGGGCATCGGCGCAATTGCGATAATAAGCACTTGTTTGCGGCCGCTGCGCGAAGGTCTGTACCTTTTCGGCTTGCGCCGGTGTCGAGAGACCGCCCGGCTCATAAAAATAGACGCCGCAAAAGGTCAGCACGACCAACTGGAAAAACCCGACATATTGCAGCGCGGCGTTGAAGGATTTCTTGCGGGTCTTGTGCCGGAAAAAAGCCCGTCCAGCATATGCCCCACCAATGCCGCCGATTAGCGCCAGACTCAGCAGACTGGCCTCGCTAACCCGCCAGCCCCCTTGCTCCGCCCGCATCTTGTCCCAGCCGAACAGCACGAATGTCCACAAGTTGAGCACCACGAGGGCGAGCATCAAGGTGAGAATATATGCCACCATGTAAATTTACGGGGATAGGCTTAAAAACTGGTGAAAGGTGCGGCTGGGGGGGGGGAGCGGTTATTTCGTCATTGCGAGCGCAACGAAGCAATCCGGTGCGTCGCTTGCCGCTCTGGATTGCTTCGTCGCTTTGCTCCTCGCAATGACGGGGCTTGCTGCCGCAACGTTACGCCCTTCACGGAACAAATCCCCTGCCCCCGTGTTGATGGAACAACAGAAAGAGGAAAATCATGACCGACAATCAGAACATCAACCAGTCCCAGCGCGACGACGCGCAAGCCCAGAAATTTGCCGAGAAATCGCAGCAGCAGACCAAGGCCAAGCGCGAGGATATCGCCGACAGCACGCACGGCGGCCATACCGACCCGGCGCAGCTCATCCCCGACGATACCCAGGACACGGTCGACCATATGAAACAGATGGTCGAAAGCGGCCGCATCGAAGGCGGCGCCTTTGCCGGCGAGCGCAATGATGATGACGAGGAAAGTGACCTCGGGATATTGGACAAGGCCGAAGATGATGCGCCGCTGAGCGAAAAGGGCGGCGCGGATTTCGGGAATAGTGGCTGACGGTTGAGCGGAGACTCTAAAGCGGGAGTCGTCATCCTGAACTTGTTTCAGGACCTCCATCGGCAGCGCGTGAACCTCGGGGGGTCCTGAAACAAGTTCAGGATGACGAGGTTTGGGAACTGGTGCATTGCCCCCTTATCAGCAAACCGCTTCTATTCTGCGGCTACATTCGTTGTACGGGTAATGTCGCCGCGCCCGGCCAAAAGGCCAGCAACGGATATATCCTCGTCGATCTCTTCCCAGTGCAGGCCCGAGCGGCTGAGTTCGACCTGTTCCCGCTGCCGGGGCGTTGCGTGCAGCAGGCGCGGAAACCAGGCAAGCGGGATGCCGAGCGTACGTCCGTCTTCCAGATCAACCCAGAAATTATTCTCGTCAAACCGGACCGCAAGCGGTTCAGGTGGAAAAGAAGTCATGCCATATTCTTTCAATTTCATCGCCTCTCCCCTCTATAACCGCAATCAGCCGCGAAAGCACGTTTGAAGAAAATCCCCGGTTGTAAGCGACGCTGATTTGGGGTCGAATCCAGAATTTGGCGGTGTCGCGTCCCTTGCGAACATGGACGTGCACCGGTTCCCGGGGATTGCCTTCATTGGAATAGAAGTAAAAGCGATAGCCCTGCCACTCGAAAATCTTCGGCATGTGCGGTCCCCGGCAATACGTTCGCCATCGGGATTAGGACAAAGGCCGGGTCAGATCACTCGCGCTATGGCTCGTTGACCGGAACTATCAATTGGCTTGAAGACAACGGGATATGATCGTTTGCGGAGAGATGGTTGTGGGCGGTAATAAGTGGTCTACTTAATAAAATGTGACCTTAACTTACATGATTTGGGGATTGTTGCACCTGTCACGGTAATTGCGGATAGGTGGATCGGCGCGAGAGCTATTTGGTGCGTTTGGTAAACTGGCACCGTAAGTTAACCTATTAAGTTGAGCCTACGGGAGGTACGTAGAGAAATTCCGGCGTTTTCGTCTTATCAACTATGGTTGTTCCGGGCTCAAACAAATGGTAAGAAATAAGCGAGATGTTATTTTTCGGAAGCTTCGAAACGATTGCTTCTGCAATTTTTCTCTCGTTTGTTCTGGGCAATATTTTTGCTATGTCTTCAGCTCCGTTTGTCATCCAAACAGCTTTAAATTTTAGCCTTGGAAGGTTGCTCCCGTGAATTGCTATATGCGCTGTTTGGCCATTCAATCCGGCGGATTTGTCACTTAAATATAGTACTTTTTCAAATGCACCATTTGCTGATGATAAAAAACCTTCAGCTTCCAGATAACGTGCCGCAGACAATAATTCGCCGGTTGTACCCAGTAGATCGTGAGGTATCAGAGGTCCAAATGCTGAGTCTAAAACGAGCTGAAATAATTTAGCAGTTTTTTGATCCATATCGGAGAGCAGCATCAAGCTTTTGCTACGAAAGCTGCCTGGGTTCAAGATCTCCCCAGCGAGCACCTTGCCCCATAATTTTTGAACATCTTCGCTTGAGACATCTTCAGAATATTTGGCAAACTTCGCCATCCAGTCACTGTCCACCGACGATTCGGGTTCCATTACATTTTCAGAACCCCTGAGTTCTGCTAGAGCTGCTTTAGCGATACTCTCTCTGTTTCGCTGTTTCCAACTTTGATCCGTGATCAGACGCTCAATAGCGCGAAGCTGGAGTTCATCTGTCATCACAGCTTTGCTGACAGCCGCTTTTGCTAATGACCTGCGAAACGTCCTTTTTTCAAAATTCTTATCCTCAATAGCTTCCTTAAATCCGGCCAAGAATGCAACGGGAACGTCAACTGCACCAGTGACGAGCCTATTCACCGCACCCAAAGCACTTTTAGAAATAGCGTCAGGTAATCCAGCCAACCCATTCGCTATTACTTTTGAGATCGGATTAAAATTGCTTTCAACATCCAGTTGTTGATCGTCATTCTCGGACACAGAACACCACCCTACTCCGCAGCAACCCCCGCATCTTCAAACATATCCGGCCCGTCATCAACCGGCGCATCCTCGTTCGCGACCTTGCCCTTGCGCTGGTCGAAGCTTGACCAGACGTCATTCCATTCGCCCTTGGTCGCGCCTTTTGAATATTCGGTGGCGCGGGCTTCGAAGAAATTGGCGTGTTCGACGCCGTTGAGCATCGGGGCGAGCCAGGGCAGCGGGTGATCCTCGATCATGTAGATCGGCTGGAATCCGAGCTGGCCGAGGCGCCAGTCGGCGATATAGCGGATATATTTCTTGATTTCCTTGGCGGTCATGCCGGTGACCGGGCCGTCGCTGAACGCGAGGTCGATGAAGGCGTCCTCCAGCCGCACGGTCTTCTGGCAGCAGTCGATGATATCATCCTTGACCGACTTGGTCAGGCAGTCGCGTTCCTGCACGAAGGTGTGAAACATCTTGATGATGCCCTCGCAGTGCAGGCTTTCGTCGCGGATTGACCAGGTGACGATCTGGCCCATACCCTTCATCTTGTTGAAGCGGGGGAAGTTCATCAGCATGGCGAAGCTGGCGAACAGTTGCAGCCCTTCGGTGAAACCGCCGAACATCGCCAGCGTCTTGGCAATATCCTCGTCATTGTCGAC
>TARA_R110001606_G_scaffold151437_1_pt1 | contig 12564 bp, 8 predicted proteins | sample TARA_R110001606 | Tara Oceans TARA_R110001606 (sample SAMEA4398315) | marine metagenome | biome: Polar Biome; feature: [SRF] surface water layer (ENVO:00010504); material: water (ENVO:00002006), including particulate matter (ENVO:01000060) such as... | depth 5 m
TTCCAACAGTACTGACATCCTTCTGGACGAGTACCTTCTTTCATCTGTTTTCGTTCTTGTAACTTGAACTGTGTATTATGAAGTGCGTTTGGATTCGCTTTTAGTTCATGTAACGGAATAGGATGTGTTGGTGGATGATAACAACTGTGTGTTCGTCCTTGTGGTAAATGTAGACTTACTTGAAGCCATTTCGCCATACACATAGACGGCGACAATGCATTTAAATTGTCTCTAGTGACAACTGCATCATCATCATAATTTGACATTATCTATCCCAGCCAGTTTGCTTTTCTGTTGCCAGTGGATTATTAACTCTAGGTGGATTTGTATAATTTACTTTCCAAAATCTTCCGAGTTCTGGTGTAGGGTCAACTATTTCCATATCTAACTTATCAATGAGAGTATCTCCTATCTGCAAACATTCATCATACAACTTGTCATAGTCCCATTCAACGCCAGTTCGACTACATTTCTCTTCGCCACCAGCAACTTTAGGTAGAACTTCCTCTTCAAAATAAGTTTTGAACCAATCGAAAGAAGAAATGTTTTCTAGTTTATAGTCGTCTACAAAATTTACATCATAACATCCAAGTCTTGCTCCGTAACAAGCCCAAATACCATTCTCTACATCTGCACCAACATTACACCATATTGTCAGTCTTTGATAATTTTTACGCCATATTCTTTTTTGAAAGTCTTCGACTGGCACTTTTCTGCCTTCATCAAGTGACATCTTTACACCCTCACGATATCCTGCACGAAAGGCTTGAAATGGTGAGCCTGCGTTGTATACTTCTGAGTGGATGTCATTCATTTGAATATAATTCAAATCCCAACAGAAGTCTACTTTCTTTGTTTCGTCTTCTGCGTTCTCGTGTGTTTTCATCTCTAAGACTAGTTTTACTGGCCAACATTTAATACCGCCATTGCCGTATACTAGCCCATTCACCATGTTCTTAGCACTCCAACTAATAACAGAGTTTGCTAAATTCGAGTCTTCCCCAATTGATATTGCCAAATCAAAAAACTTTTCATCAACAATGTTATCACCATCAATGGTTATAAATCGTTCAGTTTCACTTTGCCTTGCACATTCTTTATGTGCGTTATCAAATCCTTTTACTCCATCCACTCTTTTAGCAAATGGGAACTTCATCATTAGGTTCGCCCAATGTTCTTCTTTTGCCGGTTCATCATAACTGATATAAAACACATCTAAGTCACCAAGAACTAGGTCGGTCTGTTTCTTCATACTTTCCTCCAAGAATATTTGTCAAAATACTTCTGCGTATATACGCTTATACTGTATTTATTATATGATAACTTAACATGTTTTCCAGTAGATAAAAGTTCAGAAAATGGTACTTCTATTGTCTTAATTAAGAACTCTGGACGGTCTTTGTGGGTTATAAAGAATATGTGGTCAGTCTTTCCAGCGACACTTACTAATTGGTGTGGGTCAACATCCATACTTTCACTTAGTCTATCGCTGACTTTGAATACTAAATCATCATCTTCAAAGTGAAGTAATATATCAGCATCTTCTGTTGTTAGTATCTTATGTAATTGATTATCTTTGTTTCTTCTTTTGATATCAACTTTTGATTTTATAATCTCATATATGAGTGGATTATCTGTTCTGTGTACTATATAATCTGAGAACTTATACTTGCCAGTAAGAAATGGTTCAATATCTTCCATCTCAAACCACGCAAATAAATCTTTCGTGTCTTGAATTTGATTCGTTATCTGTGTAATCTTATTAAAACTATCAAAATAAACAGCACGACAAGTATCAGTTTTGTTTATAAGACTTATCATAACACTGCGTCCTCTAGTTGTTTAATCTTATTCTCGTCCATCCAATTCTTCTCTACGTAATGAACTGGCAATGTCTGAGTGAAATTACCAATCTTAACTTGTAAATCATCACTCAACTCACTTGTTATACTCTTAGTCCAATTACTATCTATCATATTTTGTGGTATATGTTGTATCATGCTTTTCATATGGACAAAAGTTGGGACATCCTTGATGTCATAATCACATGTTTCTGCTTCGATATCTAATAGTTGAATTGCTAATGCATATGCTACATCGGCACTCATCCAGTTCTGTCCAACTCCTTTAAGAAATTTATCAAAGTATACGTTCCAATGAGTCATAATCAGTTCAACCATTCTGAAGAATTCATATGTTAATTCTGATTTCTTAAAGTATGTGAAGTTACTGTAAACGTTTGGCAACTCTAATTGGGTGAACTTCTTTCGATAGTAATCACTGGTTACATCTTCATTACGAAATGTTTTCACATTTGTACAACACCATACATCTTTCTTAGAAAGATAATCCCACCAATAGTCTACGCTGTCAGTGAATATCATATCACTGTCGAGTATAATTGTTTCATCATACGGAGTCATATGTGGATATTTCCACTTATTGTGTATCTTCCACTTATCTCCCTTTGCATCATCATTCCATGGAATATCAACTATAGCATCAAATACTTTTTTGTGTTTGTCAGTTATTAGTTTCTTTGTTTCTTCATCTACACATACGCAAAGGTTACTGTGTTCTTGTGATGCTTTTAGACTGAGAGCAAGAGCATAAGACATTTCTAAGTAATCAATGTCCTCGCTGTTCTGTGCGATAGTTATATATCCTCTACTCATACCTTCTCTCCGTATGACAATAGGTCGTCTATAAATCGTCCTATTGCTTTCTTGTTCATAATATGTAAGTCTGTATTTGTAAATCTGGACAACAAATGATTAGTTACTCTCTCGGCATCTGCACAATACATAATAATATCATTATGTGAATTGATTCTGAAAATATCATCAAGGTCAAAACTGTTGTTTAAATATTTCATAGGCAACGATGGTACATCAAATGCAACACTACCATTTAATATATGCAATGCCATTGAGAATGCAAAATCATTTCTATACAAGTTGCCACTACAATTATATAGGTAATAATAATACTTATAATTATATTTTATATGACTTATGAGAGTGAATAGATTTTCGGCAAAATCAGATTTTTTAAAATAAAAAACTGTTGCCCAATACATAGGAATACTAAAGTTGTCAAGGTACTCTATGTGTTCTTTATGACGTTCTGATACATCTCTATAATGGCAGTTAATCATTACGTCATTAGTACTTCCCCATACTTGGTCTAGTACATTATTCATAATGAAATAGTCACTATCTATTACTAAGGTTTCATCATAAGGAGACAATTCATATACGTCACTTCTACTCATGTTTTTAAATGATGCGTATGTAGTGTTGTCTATAGTATCTTTAAATAGTCTTATATTTTCTGGCTGAAATGTGTCAGTGACTATTATGTTATCAAAGTATTCATCAATTAAGTCTTTATTTGATTCTAAAGTTTCTGTATTGGTTACTAGACATATCTCATCAACCAATGAAAGATTCTTTCTGGCATAGCCAGCACATGCACATGCCTGTTGTGCATAATCAACATACTCATTATTCTGAGCAAATATTATGATTCCTTTACTCATATTAAATTTCTAATACTTTTTCTATTTTTCTGGAACTTCTCAATTTTTGATATTCATTATAATAGTCGTTTACCACTTCAAAATACAGACTAGATACTTCATCAAGAAACTTCTCAGTATCTTCAATGCGAACAGGTATACCGTTCTTATCAAGTAGAGTTATCTCTGTTTTGCCACTTGAAACAACAAAATTCATAAAAGATATAAGTGATTGGTTGACTGTAAATGAACCACCAGCAGTACTATAACTTAATAAGTTCTGTGTCTTTACTTTTAGATTGTTTTTGTTTAGATTGAAAGTCTTCATTGTATTAGAAAAGTCTAATGCCTTCTCTAATCTTTCTAAGTCTTTCTCTGATGCTATATCGTTGGTATTATCGACCATAAATTATTCTCCTGTATTAGTACTAATAATACAGTAAAACCAATCAAAAGTCAATAGTTAAAGTTGATAAAGATGGGAATAAGTTGGTGATGAAAGTTTTACACCATCTGGTGTGTCCGTTGCTATCAATTCATCAAAGGTAACAGTTAATATACCAGCAACATAGTCCATTCCTGTCCAAGTTCCAGAATATGGACTATTTGTCCAAGTTCCAGTGGTATAAGATGCGACACCAGTACCAGTACCAGGTCCAGTTGCTGTAAATCTAGTAGCAGTAGTGGTCGCGGTGCCCGTTGCTACGTAATCAGCAGTTCCTATATTCTGTAATGTTCCTTCACCAGTACTTCCATCAGCGGGACCTGTTCCTGTTGCAGTAAACACTGTATTAAGATTGTTGTCAGGCGCTCCAATTGTAGTGAAGTCCAATGTTCCAACTACTGTAATTTTGTATGACTTTCCAATCACGAATGTTCCACTTCTAAATACAGTCTCAGTTTGTCCAGTGGCAGTAAATGTTGTGCCTACAGTATTGTTTGCTGAACCTAATGTTGTAAAATCTGTACTACCAACTACTTTTATTGTATAATCTTTGCCTGTTACAAGTGAACTGCTTAAAGTTTCTGGATTTCCAGTTGCAGTTGCTGTGAATCTTGTTGGATATGCACCGCCGCCATTGTCTACTGCGCCTAGTGCCACCCAATCAACTGGATTACTAGCATCGTCATTAGATGTAATAGTATATTCATCGCCAATTACTAATGCAGTGTGTGCCACTACAGTACCAGCCTTGTTATTATCTGATGCACCAATTGTCGTAAAGTCAGTTGTTCCTACTTGAACTATAGTATATTCTATTCCAACTTCAAAGTTGCCTGCTGTTATATTTGATACGTGTTTATCATCAAATGCTATTTTAATATCAATATCAGCAGTTCCTGAAAGTTTTGCGTGAATGTTTAATTGGTTTCCAGAATAATCTCCTGTTCCACCTTTTGTGTAGATAACTTGATATGTTGGTGTGAGACTACTAAAGCCTACACCTTCTGTTCCTACACCAGTGGATGCTTCTGTTATAGAATGTCTTAGTTTGACAACACTGATATCACTTAGCATTGTTTTCCAATCTGCACTTTGAGAATGTGATGCATCAATACTAGAAAGGACCGAATCGAACCGAACCTCACCACCTGCATTAAAGAAGTGTCTACGAGCATTTGCATCTGCAAATTGAACTTTCGCTTCATAGTATATTTGATTGGCACTTGTCCAAAAAGGAGTGCCCGGACTACCTGCAGGGTCTACATATGTATTGTTGCTAGACTTTACGTTTGGAGTTGCAGTCATGTATGCTACATCACTGTTTAGTCTGTTTCCTACAATATTTGCTATATCAGTAGTTATTGTAGGAATGATTGATAGAATATCTTCTGTGGGCCAACTGGCGTCTGATGTGCTAGTTGGCGAATATAAGATTGTGCCTTGATGTCTGCCTGCGAACTTCATTGCAGTCAAAAGTGCATCCCATCCTGGAGTTGTAACTTGCTCACTTGCAGTTGCAACAACTAGATGCCCTTGACCATATCCCGCACTATCAACACCTATGCCTACGATATTATTAATATCCCCTACAAAGGAGTTAAAACTTGCCACCAGTATCTCATTATTTTGGTGGTTCTTTGTTAAGTAATAACTCTGTGGCATAATTCACATCTTCCCACAATTTTTAAATTATAAAGCGTCAGTGACAGATGCTGTTGGGTTAGTTAACAGAACTGAACCACTTGCGTTTGTTAGTTTCTTAGACGCAATAGTAACTGTTGATGTACCAGGAACAGTATCAGCACCAGTCCAAGACCATGCTCCACCATAACCAGAACCACTTCCACTTCGGGCAACGTGAGCATCATGTAATGATGTTCTAATATATAAGTCACCGCCAGATTTATAGGCTTCTACAGTCAAATAGTTTGCACTATAGTCTGAGTCATCTGCAATTTCTTTCTTATGTTCAACCCAAGAACCAGTTAAGTCACTGTACTTATAACGTGTACGTGCATCTACTGAACTTGAATCCTGTGGTCTTACTGAATATGTAAATGTACCTAGTTCAGAAGTAAGTTGTTCCCAAGATGTTCCTTGTTGGTTACTACTTGCGTCACTGTGTGATGCCGAAACTCTAAGTTCGCCACCTGCAGAGAACCAAGCATTCATATTGGCTTCTGAGCCAAATGCGAATTTAACTGTTTGAACTCTTGAACCGTTCCAGTTTGATACTGTTTCTGACGTTTCATTCTGTACACTTGTGTCCCAGTCTGAATAAGACCAAGGATTATTAAATCGTGTATTAATATCTGATATGTACGATGAAGCAGATGAACCATAATGAGTCCAAGTTACTGTCGTACCGGCATCAACTGCCGTAAAAGGGTTTGCGATATTGTAATAGTTACTTATCTTTGCTGCCGCACTGTAAAGTGAGTCATGGTATGCATCGTCAACTGTATCACCAGACGATGGATTACCCGAGATGCTGTGAGATTGGTTATAACCTCCATGTACACCCGTGCCATTTAAGATAGTATCAATTGCACTTCGTAGACTGTTTAGGTCTGAGTTTGTTATTTGTGAGCCTGAAGCCATTGTTATACTCCTGTATTTTAACTAATTTGAATTGTAACTGTGTAGTCAATTACAATTGTTCGGTTTGCCGCTAGTAACACGGGATGGAATGTTACATGTGTTAGCATTAATGTTTTTGTTTTGTCCAGGGCACTACTGTTAGTTACTCCTGACAGAAGTCCGATTTCATCAAATGTGAAAGCATCTGCTTGTGTTGTTGTTGCAGAACTATCACTTGTTGGAATCGTAACTCCCACAGCCGTTGCGTATTTTGTGTGACTTACATCAACACTAAATTTTACTTTTGCTGTGTTATTTGGTACTATTTCTCCGGCCCCCATGTCCTCTCCTGGAAAATAGACAGTATTTGTTGTTTCCTGTTCATACGTTGGAACATACAATGAACTGTTACTAGCCGTTATGGCTAGTTGGTCATATGTTGAGTAGACTCTAGGAGAACGATACGACAGAGTAGAAGTTGAGGTACTTCCGCCTGTTCCAAATTGCATCCAATTAATATGTGGCGCACTTCCCGAGGCGTTAACACTCGTTGCTTTACCTGCCATAGCCGAAGCCATGACATATGCCATATTTCCTGGATGAATTGCATTCTTCTTTTGCACAAGTACATCGCCACTCTCTTTATCATAGATTTTGAGTGTGCCTACTACCTGTGATTTTATTACGTCTTTAAACATGTTATATCCGTCTCTTAGATTATATCTTATATTTATCTACTTAATGTATTTATGCGTTTCTTCATTTACTTCTATCTAATCTTAATTATTTCTGGTCTTGTAAAACTAATGCTAATGGTGTATCTAGTACAAATATTCTATCATTTTGTGAGAAAGTATGTCCCACTGTTGTATATAATGCTCTTTCCATGATATTCAGCGTTCCACTTGTGTTTTTATCATACATCATAAACTCTACATTTTCTGGATTGCTAACACTTTGTACAGCAATCAATTTCTTATTCTTCTTCGAGGCTTTTAATTCTTCGGCTGTTGCTGTGCCTTGCAACGAAGTCAATATAAATGGACCTCTTGCTGTACCATCTCCTACTCCTACTCCAGTTGCTGTAAACACTGTACCAACATTACTATCAGCCGCGCCAATTAGTGTAAAGTCTGTTGGAGTTTGTGCTGGAGTTACTATCGGGTCATGAGTTGATATGATTGTATACTCTCTTCCAATGACAAATGAACCAGCATTAACTGTCCAAGTATCTGCCAATAATCCCCAATCTTTAATTGGAACATTATAACCTCTACCATAAACATCATACACATAAAACTCTGTCTTGTCAAGAGTAAACCCTGTTAAATTTCCATCAGTTGCATGAATGTCTGCATCACTGCTTCCATCTTTATAATCTTGTAGAATCACAACCGAAGACTCAACTGCTCTAGCATCAACTTGACCTGTGTCAATCCCTCCAGCAACTGTTGTTGCGGTAGTTCGGTTTCTTAAAAATTCGCCTTGCTCTAAATCGCCATGACTATCGATATCGTTATCTGTAGTATTTGCTGGTATGTTTCCTGTTGTGCCACCATCAAAGACTTCACCATGTTTCTTATATCTGCTGGCTTTACCAAAGTCTAAAGTAATTTTCAAATTCTCATCAATTGTTGTTAATGCTCTTGCTGTATCTGATGTATTGTTTAATCGTTTTACTTCTCGTACCTTTGCGTGATATGGCTTTGTTTCTCTGATATATTCTAACACGTCAGCCTCACCATCTCTCTGATACACTGCGTGTTGTTTTAATTGTCTGCTATGTAAGTTTAAATCAAAATAACTTGTCTTAAACAACCAAGAAGGATATGTCTTTTCTGTGTAAAGATATTTAATCATACTATAGAATATATTATTAACAAATCCGGTAGTAGAATGATTTCTAATTAGGTTCATTAATTCTTGTATTTGAATTCCCACTGCGTTCTTATAGTATCCTTCAACTACTGTACCATTTCCAGTTCCAACACCAGTCGCTGTGAAAGTATTACCAACTGCATTTCTATCTGAACCTATTACAGTGAAATCTGTTGTACCGACAGTCAAAATCTCATATTTTTTGCCAACTTCAAAATATCCAGCCGCTTTTGTTTCTGGATATGTTAGAGAGGAAAGTGATATGTTCAAGGCACTTTTACTTCTGTTAACTAACTGAAGTTTATTATCAAGTTCAAAGTAATATTCGTCATGTGTAGGCAATTTTAATTTAAATGATTTTATACCACTTTTATATTGTTCAATCATATCGAACTCTCTAGTAGTAGATAGATAAGAGAAAGTTTTAATAGTTTTGTAATTATCATTTATGTACCAATCACCAAGACTAAAGATGAAGTCATCTGTGTCTATATACTGTAAATAGTTTGAATACTTGGTCTGTAGTAATTCTGTACCCATTGCTGTATTAATAATCGATGCAAAGTTTTCTTTTGCTTTGTGTGTAATTGTAAACCAATTATCAGTTGTATCTTCTACTTTGTAAACTCGTAGTACATCGCCCACAACTATTGTGAGTGATTGTCGTGCTACTTTCAAAGTGTTGCCATCAATACTTAGATAACTTGATTTTACTGTCTTGTTGCCTAAAGTAACTACAAGGTCGTCTACGGTTAAGCCAGCAACAAACTGAGTGCCATGACTATCAACTGGTGTTACGATTGCAAAGTTAACATTAGTTAATTCTGATGCTATCAATTTTGTAGCATATGATTTGTCTATAGTAATACCAGAAATAGAGTTAGTCATATCATCTAATACTGTTTTCTCTACCGGCGTCTGTGTATCTTCTACAAGCATTTGCCAATCTGAATTTTCTTTTACAATTCCTGCGGTTATCTGAAATTCTAATGATGCAGTTATAGTACTACTATCATATGACTTAGAATGGTTGCTTATAACAACACTCTTTTTACCAACTGGTAAGAATTTGTTTTTAGGACCGGATGAAGCAAGTAATACTGAAAGTTCTGTAGCATCTTCGCCCGTTGATAACCAGTAGAAGTATTCTGTTACTTCTCTGCCAGCATCAGTATCATAGTATGTCTTTGAGTTGTATGCGTTTATTCCAACAGGCAATGTACGTGACATTGTCCATTCTTTTACTACCATCTTAGAACTATCTACTGTTTTACCCCAATATCTTCTCACAAAATTTATATCTAGGTTTCCATTAGCATCACCATAATCATTGTAACGATAGAAACGTGCCAAGTCTGTGTCCCACCATATTTCGCCTATTCTTTCATTTAACCAAATATCATTACTTGTAATCGTGTCATATTTTGCTGGGTCTGACCACATAACATAATCTATCTTAGACATGATAGCGCCAGGCAATTTTAAATTAAGTGGGTCATATAGTTGATGAGATATAAAATTATCACCGTCTTGTACTATTAATCTTTTAGTTAAGTCACTATCAATAACTGTTGCCTTCTTTGCATGAACTGATATGCCACTTACTGGACTATAACTTAGCACTGCCCAACCGGCAGTATTATAGTTATCTATCCATAATTTACTTGCACTGTTCAGTCCAAGTGCAGTTTCAAATTCTAAACGAGTACTACCATTAAAGCCAGGAGTGTATCTCACTGATTTCCATAACATTGCTTTAAAGTTTGCACTTGATGTTATGTTAGAGTATGTCAACACAAGACCAACTTTAGTTAGAACTGCTTGGGCAGTACCGGAGAATGTCATCTGTACACTATCATTAGTAAATATCATTCTTCCATCACTCGACAATCCAACTACGTTTTCTGATGCTGCCGTGATTTGACTTGCAAATTCTAAGGCAGAAGGACTTGTTGATAATGCGTTACTGTATGTTCCTGCTATTATTCCCATATCAGTAAGAGGATTTCCAGCAATATTAGAACAAACAATGCTCTTTTCTGAAGATGTTATTTTAACCTGTCTGTCAGATTTAGCCGCGGATACTGTTGAGGCTTGGAATACTTGCGTGTTCAAGTCAGATACTATTGTATCTGTGGCATCGATTGCTATTGTAGTAGTTGCATAACCTAATCTACCCATGGCGCCAGAAGTTACTTCGATTATATCTAAGTTATGATTTAAACTTGATATCTTAAGAGTTCCAGTTACAACTGATGCTGTTACTCCAGATAGAGAAAGTGCATTTATCTGTGAACTAACGCTATCTAGTGTTGGATTAGAATTAGTTTCATATGCTCCTGCGGTAATACCTAATTCAACTAAAGCAGTTCCAGAAATTGTCATTGTAGACCCAGAACTTACAATAGTCATGCGATTGTTTGTGTCCACTGTTGCTGTAATATTAGTTATTGTAGTCAGTGCTGTTGCTAGATTATCTAGTTTGGAATCTGTGTATGAGTTTGTTGTTGATAGTCCTAAATCTATTAGTGAACCACCAGTCATTGTCAGTTGTGGAACTGAAGTTGTGATAACTAAATTACTTCCTGACGTACTTGCAACAACACTACTTGTTCCTGTGTTAATTGCAGTTACGATTGCGGCCAAATCATCACCACTTGATAATGCAATTGTGTCTCCATTAATTGTTAATGGCTTCGTAGAAGGCATAACTGGAGAGGAAACTGTACCGGTTAATGTCAAATCTGCTATTGTCTTTGTTGTGCTATCAATGATAACAGTATTTCCTGTTGTCAGTGTCGAACTTCTTGTCGCTGTTGTTGTTTTCGATATAGTTTCGGATGCACTATAACCAACAGTTAATGTTGTGCCGTCAATTGTTACTTGGTCACCGTAATTTGAACTAAATGCGCCCGTTGTTGATGCAACAGTTCCTGAGAATGTTACAGTTGTATTTGTTCCGTTCTCAACTATACCAGAGTCATTATAAACAACAAAACTTGCTTGTTCGCCCTCTGCTATAATTGGATTAGCAACTGTGCCAAGGATTGTTATTCCCGTACTAGTAGTTCCCGACGGTGCGTAAGTAAACGTTGTGCCGTCAATTGAAATCGAGTCGCCACTATCAAATACCGGATTACTAACTGAGCCTATCGCCTCTACACCAGAATTTGAACTAGTAGGTACAAAGACACTGTTCGAAGTTGTAGAGTCTATCTCGACAGTTAATGGTTCAAAATCTTCTTCAAATACCAGGTATTCATGTACTACTGTTCCACTTACTGTTTTTGTTCCATTAGAAGAAAGCAAGTAATAACCTGATATTGTCGGTGTTATCTCATCAGCAGTTATTTTTAAATAAATTGGCTTAACAAGAGAAGTGCTATCAATAGGAGAAGCAGTACCAATGTATAATTGGTTATCTGATGTTTCGCCTATATAACTTATTTCTGATACTTCACTAAGTCGAACTACATCCCATGCTCTGTCTTCGTCTGACTGGATCCATGCAGTGTCTCCTTCGTATAGAGAAGTTTCAGTTAATGAAGTCAATGAATCATATGTGCTTGTGACGTAACTTACATCAGTCTCGTTAACATATCCAGTTGTTTTGATTGCTATATTATTTTCTTTTGTAATTGGTAATAGTTCTTTACTTGCATCTTGGTATTCTATTAAGAATGGGTTTTGTATCATATCACTAACTGTAACATCTTTTGCCATTGTAAATTTAGCAGACTGATGTCCATACTCGCTTAATTTAATTGCCCAGATGTCAGAATGTGTTATGTCTTTAAAGTCACTGTTGTTGTTAACAATCCTATTAACACTCGAAACTGTTCCTTTATGTGATAAGAAGCCTCTATAAAATTCTAATTGTGATTCTCTTTCAACACCATGATTTGTTAGATATGTTCTTGTTGTATATCCATATTGATTTGATTTTAACTTATTAATAATTGATAGACCTTGGTCAACCAATGTATCTCTATAATGTTTAGTTTCTGAAATCATTGTATCAAAGTTTGGTAATAATTGATTATCACTTACTATGTAACCATCAACTGCCATTGTGCCGTCCCAATCAATTGTTCTATTACAATCAACTTGTACTCTAAGATTTCTATTATTATTCTGTGGG
>TARA_R110001606_G_scaffold72337_4_pt1 | contig 12556 bp, 7 predicted proteins | sample TARA_R110001606 | Tara Oceans TARA_R110001606 (sample SAMEA4398315) | marine metagenome | biome: Polar Biome; feature: [SRF] surface water layer (ENVO:00010504); material: water (ENVO:00002006), including particulate matter (ENVO:01000060) such as... | depth 5 m
TGGCATTATGAAAACGGCAGCAGGAACTATTAATGTGCTCGCCCGGAAATCGTGGACGGTGGAGGGCACCAACGCACTGGGCGAAGATCCAAACCCACTCTTGGTGGAGGTGCCGTCTCTCAATCAGCAGTCATACAACATGTGTCGGCAGTGCCCATCAAAGTTTATTTATGTCTGCCCCCGACACGATAATTCAGGAGGTCAATTTGGGAGACTGTTTTACGAACCCGGTGAGAAGACTTATGTCTCATTGAATAATCCATCGGAACTGAATATCACAGATATGGAAGTAAGGTTCACAGACAAGAACGGAGTGACCACCCAGGAACTTATCGGATCCTCCGCCGTGACTTTTCATATCCGGCGAGAGCACCGCCACCCCGGACAGCGCCTAGATTAATATCATAAATAAACTTTTTAGATTTATAATACGGAGACCTTTTTTAGAAAATTATAGAAAAATATAGAAAAATAAAATCTATACCATAAATAAATGAGTAGTGTTTTACCAGTAATAATTCAGAGCGAGACCATAAATGATAATATTGAGGAAGAAGTAAAGGACGAAGAGTTATACGATGATGAGGGCGGCAATACTTTTGACGATGACACAGACCATGAAGAACCACTCCCACCGAAGGCATCAGTCCCACAGGAAGAAGTGTTTAAGGAACCAGAACCTCCAAAGAAGAAAAAGAGAGTCATCACCGACGCCCAGCGAGAACATCTGGCAAAAGCGAGACTGAAAGCGGCAGAGGTTCGGAAGCGGAAAACACAGGAGAAGAAGTTAAGACTGGCACAGGAGAAGCGAGCAGAAGAGAAATTAAGAAAAGAGGTCGCCCCCAAACAGAGACCTAAAAAGACGGTGACCAAGGAGACTGTTTTACATAATCCAATGGAATCTGATGAAGAAGAAGATCCACCGATTGAAGTAAGTAAAAATAAAAAGGCGATTTCTTTTGATGATATAGATCCTGAATTAATGGCGAAGATATCGTCAATGGCAGTAGAGAAATATGATGTCAAAAGAAAGGCAAGGAAGCAGGAAAAAATAAATAAACAAAAAGAGGTCGCCGAAGAACAAAAGGTTTATAAGTCAGTCTCGGAAGCGATTAACCCTCCGATGGATGATTTCTACGCACAATGCTTTCAGTAATTAAGGTCTCTGTTCTGCCCTCAAAAACAGTCTTTTTTCAAGATTTACATTTCTCCTCCAAGAGATTTACTTTTTCATTTCACTTTCACTTTTACATTTTTATTTTTTAAAGAATTGATAAACAGAGACCTATCTATTTATTAGTTTGAAATTTATTTTATTATTATATCTATACTATACAATATGTCTGATAAAAAGCGCATTGAACCCCTGCCTAAAAAAGGCGCGAACCCTTTGAAGATTTTACCTGTTAAGGATCCACCGAAAGAACAGAGAAAACCCCTACATCCTAACCTACCTCAACCACCGAGTCTCCTTTTAATGATATCACCAATTCGCACAGGAAAAAGTACCGTTATTAATAATTTATTATTGAACTCAAACTTCTTCGGACAGGATTATTTTGATGATACAATTGTAATCTCACCGACGATATTTAATGATAAAACCTCCCGATTTTTACAAAAGGCATGTTCGTGTTATGATGAGTATTCTGATGAATTATTGGAGCAGATACTGGACGACCAAAAGTCATACGATGATTTATCAATGCGCCCGTCCATCGCATTAATATTAGATGATGTCATTGGAGTTTTTAAAGGAAAGCAAGGCAGAGAACCCATGATTAATGGTCTGGCATCTCGGTTTCGCCATTATGGAATTGATTTACTTTTGATGAGTTGTCAAAATTATCGTAAGGTCTCTCCTGTCATCCGATCTAATTCTACTCATATGATTATCGGGTCTCCGTTTCCTAATAACCGAGAATTGGGCAAGATCGCAGAAGAAATGGGAGACCAATTTGGAGGCGAGGATAACTTTTTGAAAATCTATCATAAGGCGACGCCAGAGAAATATGACTTTTTATATTTAAATCTTACGACTAATCCTCCGGAGGCATGGCATAACTTTGAGACCCTGGTGGCACTGGGTGGACAGAAGGAGTCATCCGAAGATGCTGTTCTCGGCGACCTCTCTGGACACGAAAGCAATAAGGTCTCCGGACCTGAATTAGAAAAAAAACAATCTAAATTAAAATAAACTATACTGATATAAAATATGGATGAAGGAGCAAGAGCAGAACTCACTATTGGTAACAATATGATATCACAGGCGAACTTTGAAAAGTCCGGAAAAACGGCAGCACTCGGACGAGTAAAGACAAAGTTTGAACTCGCTAATAAGAAAAACATTCAGAAGCAGGGTGAGAGCAAAGATGTGGATTACGGCACAGATACGATTGAAGGAGCGCAGACTGCGGCGACGGCATCTCGGGTCACCACATCGTTCCAGAAAGCAAAGAGTGGAGCAGTAGAAGCAAAGGTCGCCGCGTTACCGGAAGCAGAGCAGGCATCTGCGAGAGCACTCCAAGCGACGGGAGACCTAAAAGCGCCAAAATCTGTGGGCACAGGTCTATCGGCATTTATGTCGGGTGGTCACCAGATGGGAGAGGCGAAGACGGCAGTCGCCGATTTCGGACAGAAGTTCACTACAATCGCAGGCGGAGAAGGGGCGACCAAAGATGCTGACTCGGTAGCAGGTGTCGGTGTCCCTACATTGGTATCAAAGGGAGCGAAGGTTTTCGGTGTCGGAGCAGGGAAGGCAGACGCCATTGGGGATCTTGTAGGACATTCAGTAGGTCTCGGTATGTCGGTGGCGTCAGGGATAAGTGATGTTTCTGGTGGATGGGGTAAAATGGATAAAGACGAAAAAGTAGGAAATGTACTGGGCATCGCAGGCGGCATCGTGGACTCTGCTTCTACTTTCATGCCAGCACTCGCAGTGGTCGGCGTAGGTCTAGATGTCGCAGGATCTGTATTTTCATACATCGGAGACTCCAATAAAGCAGCAGAGCAAAAGAAAAAGACATTAGATCCTGCGCAAGCGGCGGCGACCACTGCCGCTGCTGCCAAGAATAAAGTCGGGCAAGCACAGTCGGTGACTTCACAGGGACAGGTGGCAAATCAGCAGACTAGGTCTCTCACGGCGACAGCGTATTAAATTGATATTATTTTTTATTATTTTATTTTTTTATCTAGACCATTATTATAAAATGAGTTTCTGGCAATCCGATGATAAAATCCCTATCCTTCAAACGAAGATTAAGATCCCGGCGGAGAATGGTTTGAACTTCCAGCAGGGTGGAGTGATCCACATGACGATCCCTTCCCAGGGTGTTGAGTTCTTCCAACCGAAGGAGAGTTACCTAGAATTTACTGTCAATCTCGCAGACCAACCGACTAACGGTAAAACCCGCCTGTGCCTAGATGCTGAACTGGGCGGACATGTTTTAATTCGTGATATATCCATATATCAAAATGGACCTGGCGGACAGTTAATTGAGCAGATCCAAAACTATAATACTTTGACTGCCATTAAATATGATTATGAGAGCGATGATACTTTAAGACAGAAAAGGTCTCTGACAGAGGGATGCTCTGTTTATTCGTCAAACTGCCGGTCCACTCGTCAGTGTATTAAATCTGATTTAAATAATGTCGGACATAATCAATACTGGCAACCCTACACCTGGGGCGCCCAGCAGCAGCAACCGGCAGACGGCACAGGCAACTCTTTCCGTGATGCCTACAATACTTCCATCGCCCTCGCCGGATCCAAAACCAATCCGGGACAGCAGAAGGTCAAATGCCAACTCCAGTTAAATACGGGGATCTTTTCTTCCTCCAAGGTCTATCCTAATCTTTTGACTGATGGTCTCCGTATTGAGATCCAGTTGGAGGATGGACCTAGATGCCTCCGAATCCTAGACACTGTCAATCCTCTCCGACAGGCGAGAAACGCTCCAGTCTTCCACAGTGTGAATGGCAGAGAGCAGGTGGACGGCGAATGGGTCAAAGGCAGTAAAACGTCGGTTATCTATTTGAAGCGTGATAATAACCAGACGGATCTTGCTAACTTTCCATTTGTGGTGGGTGAAAAGATTGCCCTGATGAAGAACACGGTCTCCCTTATGGATGCGGCGGCGGCGACGCCTTTGGTCGCCATCGTCCTGGGCGACACCAATACGAGTAATATTATGGGAATCTCACGAATTGAATGGATCCCGGGTGCCGGCAACCCTGCCACAGCAGGTGGTTACTGGGGTTTAGTAAAGGTCACCCTGGATGATAACTACGATATGGTTTCTGATGCCGTATATGCCCAGGCAGGAGACTGGTGTATGGTTTCTCAATCGGTCTCCAGACTTCTCACTCCTACGGGAACTGGAACTGCTGGCGCATGGACCCAGGGCGTAAATTATTCTGTGGAAGATGTTAATTTTGTCCTCCAGAAACTGACGATGCCTGCGCAGTATGTCTCCTCCATGATGAGCATGATGAAATCTGGGGGGACCATTAACTACGACTTTTTAACGGCGACCAATTATCGCTACTCGCAATTGAAATCAGATGTGGTCGCCAATATCCGCCTCCCACTATCGCAGACTCGCTGTCGGGGGATCTTGTCGGTGCCCACAGACGCCACGGTCTACAGCGCCAATAAACAGATAACTGGATTTGACGATCTAGTCGCGGACGGCATCATCGTCGCTGCTGACGGTTTAAGATCTGATGCGGCATGGGATCCCGCGGATCTAACCTACTGCGAACTTCTGGCGAAATCAAAGTCTGGATCGGTGGACAGTCCGGTCGGCGTCGGATACCAGGCGGTCAATTCAGTCCGCACTGGACTGGTTGGAATATGGGATCATGCGACGAGATATCAATGGTATTACAATGGTCAACTCAATCCGAGCAGACCGGTCTCCCTAACGAAACTCGGGAATAAAACATCAATAGAACAGCAGGCAATGATAGAATTAGAGAAGGGATTATCGGTCTGCGGAATCAAACCTCTCTCATTCAGAAAGTTTCAAACCAACGCAATTATCGCCCGGGCACTTTCACTCCAGTCCGGAACCTACAACGCCCAAGGTAAGGACTTTAACCTCCAAATTGAATATGGCGGTCTCGCACCTGAAAAGAATAAGTTATGGCACAATTTCGTCCATCACATTCGGAGACTGGAGATTAAAGGCAATGCGGTCTCCATTATCGTTTAAGTAAATATTTATTAATTCAATAATTTTCAACATTCACATAATAATCCCATAATTTTTTATTTAATTTTTTTTAGAACGGTATATTATAAAATATGTCCACAGTTCAAAGTTCCGTCGCTCCCACTGTCAATCTAGAAGTAGTCCCATCAAATATCCAGTCCAACGGCATCATCTCCTACAGAGACGGTAATCCTATTATCCAGTTTATTATCGGTGAGCAGGCACGAGGTCTAGTAGGTCGCTCGGTCCGTCTCGTCGGTGATTTCGCAGTTCGCAATAATACAGGAGACGGCGACGACTCCTACGTGGATCCCGATGACGACACCTTTATAAATAATCGCCTGGGGATTTACAATGTAATAGATCGCCTGGTAATAAAAAGTCAGGTCACTCATCAGACCATAGAAGACATCAAATTCTACAACAGGTTCTGTTCCTCATTCATTCCGATACTCAATTCACTCGGTGATATGACAGGGCACCTTTCAAACACGGCACTGATTATGCCGAATTTCGCGGCATTCAAAGACTCTGTTCTCGCCATCCCGAGTCAGCGTGGATCTGGCAACAGTTTCTGTGCTCACCTTCCCTGCGGTCTCTTTAATGGTCTTACGGCACCTATCCCATTGATGGCGACCAAAGGTCTCCTTGTGGAGATACACCTGGCGCCAGACCAATCGGTTCTCTACACCCAGGATGGATCTTCCGGACCCCTGGCGAACTCATATTACGAACTTCGGGATGTCAGACTCTGCTGCGAGGCGGTGAATATGGACTCGGCGACCAGCGGCACATTTGAATACAATTCCATCAGTTCATACTACACATCTATTAATTCAACCAATGCTGTTCTCAATTTCAATTTAGGTCTCTCTCGGGTGCTCGGCGCTTTTATGAACTTCCTTCCTGCCCAGAACATTAATAATCTTCGGTGCGATGGTATGTCTACATCAAATTTACTCGGAGCAGGTAATTCATACGGTCAAGGCGCATCCAATGATTTCCCCGCATTTATTACACAGTGTGTTTTTATGAAGGGAGCGCAGCGATTCCCATTGGAGTACAATCTGGACCTCTTACAGGCAGACAAACCGAACGATCTCGGCAACACTGGCACCCAGAATAACTCTGTGGATGGATCACTCCAGAGAAACTTTATGGACTCTGTTCAGAGTTTCTCAACTATCGGCAGATCGGCAGTATCCCGGGATAATACATATTACATGATCCCCGAGGGACAATTATCCCAGACTGATAGTATCGGTGGATATGATAAGGGCGTCATCAATGGAGGAGGTGTCCATGGCGTGGGCATCGCATATGACTCCATCTCGGATCAGGGTCAAAACTTTTCAACGGATAACTGGGGAGTTAATATGACGACTGGACTCACGAAGGACACTCCCCACAGTGTTTTCTTATTTATTCACGCCAAGCAGACCCTCACCTTTAACCAGGGTGGTGTCCAGGTGGTCTCCTAAAACTAATAAATCTAAATCATTTTTTCATAATTTTATTTTTAAAATAAAGTATATCTATTAATATAAAATAAATATGTCTCAATCTACTAATCTCTCCCAGGTTAATACGGTCGCCTCGGCACCCGCACGCTCATCTAGTCAGATCCCGGATCTATTGAAAATCGGCGCCATCCCTTCGGAGACCGATATGGATGTCCTCACGGATATTTTAGATCCTGTTGTCCACAACGATAATTATGTAAGATTTGCTTTTCAGAATAAAGGCATCCTACATTCACAGTCCAAACTCCAACTCGCACTCACGAATGTCACCGGTCACTCATGTATGCTCCCATTGAATACGGGTATTTACAATTTGATAGATCGTGTCCGCTTTTCCATCGGTGCGAAAACAGTCTCCGAAATTCAAGATTTTAATCATTTTATGGGATACAAGTCAATCTTTATGTCGCAGGAGGCGATGAAAGAACGGGAGCAGTATTTGACTTCTCGGATAATGAACTACGGTTTTGAATACAAAGATGCCGAGTTTGATGCTGGCAACTCCTACCTGTGGGGATGGGACGGGTCTAATCCGGGTGGCGCCGGAGCAGTCGCCCCAGGTAACATCGCACTGGCAAACTCCGAGGCAGACCATCTCTCCATTGATAATGGTATTGATGCTGGCATCGTGACTGGCGGACCCGGATATGCTGCTGGCGGCGTAGTCCAGCATCAGAACAAGTTCGCGACAGTCGGCGGCGTCGCAACCTCTTCTGCGGGCAATGGACAGGCGATCTATAAGGCAGGATACTGGATGGACCTAGAACGGCAGTCGGTGGACACTGAACCGACTTTCCAACTCTCGCTCGCGGATCTAGTGCCATTTTTGAAGACCCAGCAGATCCCACTTTACATGCTGGATGAATTGGTCACCCTAGAACTGTTCTTTACTCCCAAATCGGAGAGACTTTATGCGCCTGGCAGAACGGCGGCAGAGGTCCAGGCGACGGGAGATATTAAGACATCGGAGACCAAGATGATCGCCGATTATTTATTCTACCCGAATGAAATGATGGTGGCGTATGCGAACGCGAATCGCAATCTCCAGTTCAATTATGCGGACTACCAACTTTCAAAATATTCCCTGAATGACGCCGGACTGGTTCCGGGAGGTCAGCAGATCCGCAATATCGGCGGCGCTGGCAGAATGATTAATCGGATCTTTTTCGGTCTCGCCACACAGGGACCTCCACTGGCAATCGCTGGCAATACGGCGGCGGCAGGTGGAGACCTACCAATCCGGTCAGTGGTCGCCGCGGCACCCGCACGAGACTATGCCAATGCCACGAAAGCACTCCGGACGAACGGTCAAGCAATTTTGAACCTAAAATATAATGATACATTCCTCTTCCCGATTGATGTAGAAAATAGTGCGAGACACTTCCACAACACTGCTACGGCAGAAGGCATCACTCCATCGTGTGTGCCTCGCGAATGCTTCTCTCATGAGGGACAACTTCTTTCCGAAGGATCTCTACAGTGCTCCACCACTACTGCGTCATTTACTGGTCCACCTGCCAAATTTCCACTTACTAGTCTAGGAGGCACTTTCTTCTACCCGGCGATGAAGATGATGGAGGGACAGCGTATTAATAGTCGCGGTCTAGAACTTTATTTTACTTATACCGCATCGGGGGCGACCACTGCTAACGCCGGATATCTCCAGCGTGTCTGGTTAGAGACCGTAAAATCACTCCAATTGACCAATGGCAGAGTATCAATCACATATGCCTAAATAAATAAAGGTCTCTGTTCCGCCCTCAAAAACACCTTTTATTTACATTTTACAATTTAGGATCGTAAGAAACATTTCTGTCATTTACTTTTCATTTTCATTTATTTTTATTCTATGAGTTTCATAACAGAGACCTATTATTCACTTTTAATATATTTATACGGTTTAACTTTTTTTATTTTATCTCTCATATAATAAATGAGTGGATATACTGATACTATATTAATTGATTGTAACAGGGAGAGTTCAGAGGAGGCAAAAGACCCTGATAATAAAAACTTCTCTACATTTACCTGTGGAGTGAGCGACGGACTGAAACTGAATGTGGGAGATGTCGTATCAGTCCATTCGGGATTTGTTTCCCAGAGAGGTTGTGGAGACCCTAATCAGATTGAATTAACTGGCAAGGATCTAGAATATGAATATACTGTAGAAGAGACCCAGATGTCCATCTTCCAGCGATATGACACACCATTTGAAAATCAGGGCAATGAAACACCCAATCTACCTGATGGATCATGTGGGGTGACCAATTCACGATATTTTGGATATAAACAGGTCTCTGTTCCGAAGACTCTCAAAGATAATGAAATGAGTTTATCGGTCACTTATTACAAAACAAGTAATGGCGAAGGATACTTTAATTTACCAAGAAGATTTGATGCGAAGAAAGGTTCGGAGACCGAAGGATTTGACTGGAATGCCAATCCATATCAAAAGGATGGTGGTGGGGCGCCATCAGGATCTAGAACATGGAGAGAGGATGTTTTTGGAGCAGGCACCCTGGGAAAATACGGTCCCGAAGACTGCTACACTTTTGGACGCACCATGGGATTAACGGCAACAGATTTTCAGAGATGTAATGCCGACACAGATTATTATAAGTGGGGGAACACGCCGCTGGCGGAAACTGGAAGAAACCCAGACCAGATTAAACCTGATACATCCCGATTATTTAAGTATAAGAATGCGAATGAAAGATTTACTTTGATGGTTTTGACGGATAACTATTATGGGAGACCTTCTCAATTCGGGGCATTTGGATATATTGAAGCAGACATTAATAATATCCAAAGCATCCCTCTGGGAGACAAGGTGAACCAAGCAAACACAGGTCTAAACCGTCATACATTTTCGGTTCAATCGGGAGCAGGGGCGACCAGACAGGTAAAAGATCCATGCCTCCAGGAGTGGATTATTTACAAAGAGGTAAAGGACATTGTTTTACCATTAGGTTTTCAGTCTCCCGAGTCAATGGCGAGTGCCGTCACAGAGCAACTCCAAGAAAGATCCGATTTCAAAGCAGTGCTGGGAGCAGTAGGAGGCAAGATGGGAGTCGCACCGGCGGCGAAGGCACCTTTTAATTTTACTAATATGGAGCAATCTGTGGTGACCTCTTATGCTGACTCTGAATGCTACAAGACATTCCCATCGGCATCTGCTTATGAGTTCACAGCGCCATCCTATACAGCATGGAGAACGAATAATGCTGTGACTTATCCGGCGACCACTGCTGGAGACGCCGAGATGAACTACAAGCAGATATCATATATGAACTCATATTCTACAATCGGGGTGAAGAGACCTGAATTATGGGAGGCAGGACGAAACATTATTAAATCGGCGAGCATGATATCGGCGGGAGAATACGATGTAGAACCGGACGGAAATATATGGTATCCATTGGGAGACTCGGCAATCACGGCGACCAATAAATCGTGGCGGAATTACCAACCCGGGTTCATGTTAAATCAGATCTCATATGCCGATAGATTTTCAAAAGTAAATGATACAACATTAATACAGACCTCATATCGGTGGAATGCGGCAAATTTAGAATTATTCAGGAAATGGTTTGAATACCAAGGAAAGGACGAGTCTCTGTTTAAGAGTTCGGCATCAAATATTGAAAAATTAGGGTCAGAAGATAAATATTTTAATCAGTTTTTATCGTCCGATAATGCGAGGTATATTCATATGAATGTGGCGGATGTTAAAGTAAATGTCGCAGCAGACATTATGAAAGGTTTGGGCGATGATAATTACGAACTGGAACTGGACACCCATGCCTCTACTGGAGTTTTAAAACTGTACACCTCTGCTCCTCTGTGGATTGGATATGATCCAACAAGAGCGAACATATATCACGGGGGAGAAGATGAGCACAGCATGTGGGGAGGGTTCGCCCAGATGAGAACAATCACTACAGGAGACCCTGAAAATGACGGCGACGACGCTGACTACGAGGTTATCTGTTTTAATACATCATTGCTCGGCGGAATAAACACGGAGTTTTGGACATCTATTTCTGGCGAACCCGCACCGGCGACACCTGGATATTTCTTGGGAGGCGACGGCACTAATACACCCATTAGTCCTACGAGATACACGACTCCACGGAGACTGGGAGTGGATCCACATTTCAATGGATACGGCAACCACTCCATGTGCTTGTATGCTGGATTTTTAACATCTGATGAGAACGACGATGCCTTATATGCTGATATTGATGCTTCAAAACCACCAATTTTGAATGGCGACTCACTGAATACGGATCATCCCTGGTGGATCGGACAGTATATTAAACAGCGATATGTGGGCGCATCCTCGCCAACATTATCATACGATGAGACGCTGAATAAATATGCCTGGAGTTCTCTCCATACACCTGAATATACGGGAAATGTATTTAATGCTGGAAAAGACCAAGAAGATCCATCAAAGGGTCAAACAAATCTTATCAATCCGGGAGCAGGAGACCCTGTATGGTTTTTAAATAAACGAACAAAGCAGACCGAGTTTTGTCCTGATATGATGCCTTATGGACCGGCGGCAGGAATAAAGGTCTCCGGAGGGACACAGACATTGGATCCATTTAATTACAATTTGGAACTCGGCACGATTTTTGATGCTGACGGCGGCATCTTTATTGACTCATTTAATATCCCTGAAAAGATATGGCAGTCATCATTGATGGGGATCTTGGGATTTACATGGAATCAGTTCAATGGCGGGACCGAGAAGAACACACGGCAGTTCAGACTGAACGATAATATTATACAGGATCCATCGGGGTCACTGACAACGAACGCGATTGTGAATGGCGCCGACATTATTCAATTACGGACGAATATTTTCGGGGCGAATTATTACAACGGACAACTGCCAATCCAATTTGTGACATGGGAGAAGATCGCCGCAGCGGGACCAGATCCAGAACATTATGACTGGCGAGCGTGTCCATATGTGCCAGTGGTCTCCGAAGAGCAATCCTCGGCATCAATCACATCAGAGAATTTACCGCGAAAGATGTTAACGCCGTATTATATTATACGGTCAGATCTGATAAATGACACGAATTATAATACGGGGCATTCGGGTCGGTCGCTGCCGATTATTTATGTCGTAAATAAAGAGAATGGATTTGGAGATTTCTTTTTCCAGAACACTTCGGAGACCTCTTTCACGGTGACCAAAGAGAAAATCATAACTTCGGTGACCACATCAATTCACAACCCTGATATGACGACGGCACGGATGTCGGAGGGGTCGGGGATTATTTATAAAATTATCAAGAATAATCCAGCAGACATGAATGTTGCGTCAGAGATTTTGAATAAAAATAAAGGTAAGAAGTAAATGAGCACCGAAGAAGATCCAGAGCAGCATGAGATCCAGATGACGAAAGAAGAGATCCAGTCCGCAGTCTTTATGGTTTTACAATCAGTCAATGCGAACGAAGAACATTTATTAAGACCCATTGAATTAAGGGAGACCAGTATGGGTAAGGCAGTCTTTGCCACCCGAGACATTGAGAGAGGCGAGTGGATCACGACATTCCCTTGTCATTTTGTGGTGATTGAAAATAAAGAGTTTGGTATTGCGATGGACTGCTACAAGGGCAGGGAGATTGTGGAGGAGGTGAAGAATGGATTATTGAATAAATTTCTGGATCACAGTTTAGGTCTCTTACAGGATCTAACGATAATCGGCGATCCTGAAAAGGAGAACGATAATAGATTGTGGGGACATTTTATTAATGATTTAAGTTTTGTAAAAGATGAAGAATATAATATGGA
>TARA_R110001606_G_scaffold21302_2_pt1 | contig 12545 bp, 13 predicted proteins | sample TARA_R110001606 | Tara Oceans TARA_R110001606 (sample SAMEA4398315) | marine metagenome | biome: Polar Biome; feature: [SRF] surface water layer (ENVO:00010504); material: water (ENVO:00002006), including particulate matter (ENVO:01000060) such as... | depth 5 m
ACCGGACACTGAACACTGAACACTGAACACTGAATCCCCCCTGCCTCCCAACGGGGCACCACCCCCCTGAATCCCCCTCCATGCCCCATTTCGAGGCGCCGTTGTGCCCCAAAGTTTTACCTTTTCTGGCATAGGCCTTGCTTATGCTGAGGGGGTGAGCTGAAGGGGTGAGCTGAAGGGTGAGATGGACGACGGCGCGCAGTCTTGAGTGGGAAGACGCGCGCCACCCTCCCCATGACCTGGAGTTTCCCGCTGGGAACTCCTTTTGATCAGGGAAAGCATCATGCGATCGTTGTCCTTGCCGGAGGTATCCGGATTCGATGAGATGTTGTTGCCCGCGGGTCAGGTGCGCTCCCATTACCGCAGCTATCACCAATGGTTGCTCGGCCAGACCGGTGATGTGCTGATGCGCAAACGCAAGGAAGCCGAACTGCGGTTTCACCGCGTCGGTATCACCTTCAATGTGTATGGCGAGGAAAGCGGCACCGAAAGGCTGATTCCCTTTGATACCCTGCCGCGCATTATTCCCGGCGACGAATGGCGGCGCCTGGAGCAGGGCGTGATCCAGCGGGTGCGCGCGCTCAATTGTTTTCTGCACGATATTTACCATGAGCAGTTGATCATCCGTGATGGCCGGGTGCCCGCCGAGCAGATCTTTGGCAACGCCCAGTATCAGCCCTGCATGCAGAACGTGGATCTGCATAATCAGATCTATTCGCAGATCAGTGGGGTGGATCTGATCCGCGATGGCGAAGGCACTTGGCATGTGCTGGAAGACAACCTGCGCACACCCTCCGGGGTCAGCTACATGATCGAGAACCGGCGCATGATGATGCGCCTGTTTCCCGAGTTGTTCAGCCATCAATCGGTGGCGCCGGTGGAGCACTATCCGTCGCTGTTGCTGGAGACCCTGCAACAGGGCAGCGTGGTGGCCAACCCGAGCGTGGTGCTGCTCACCCCGGGGCGTTTCAACAGCGCCTATTTCGAACACGCCTTTCTCGCCCAGCAAATGGGCATTGAACTGGTCGAGGGCGCCGATCTGTTCGTCAAGGACGGGTTTGTCTATATGCGCACCACCGCCGGCCCACAACGGGTCGATGTGATCTATCGGCGCATTGATGACGATTACCTGGACCCCCTGGCGTTCCGCGCCGATTCCATGCTCGGCGTGCCCGGCCTGCTGTCGGTGTACCGCCAGGGCAATGTGGTGCTCGCCAACGCGGTGGGCACCGGGGTGGCGGACGACAAGTCGATCTACCCCTATGTGCCGGCGATGATCCGCTTCTACCTGGACGAAGAACCGATGTTGGCGAACGTGCCCACCTGGCAGTGCCGCAAGGCGGAAGATCTGGCCTACGTGCTCGAGCACCTCTCGGAAATGGTGGTCAAGGAAGTCCATGGCGCCGGAGGCTACGGCATGCTGGTGGGGCCGGCGGCGAGCGCCGCCGAGATCGAATCGTTCCGTGATCGCGTGCGCGCGCGGCCGGACAACTACATTGCCCAGCCGACGTTGTCGTTGTCGTCGTGTCCGGTGTTCGTGGAGCAGGGCATCGCGCCCCGGCACATTGATCTGCGGCCGTTCGTGCTCAGCGGTCCGGACATCCGGCTGGTGCCCGGCGGGCTGACCCGGGTGGCGATGACGGCGGGCTCTCTGGTGGTGAATTCTTCCCAGGGCGGCGGCACCAAGGACACCTGGGTTCTGGAGAATGCGCCATGCTGAGCCGCACCGCCGCCGAGCTGTACTGGTTGTCGCGTTTTATCGAGCGCGCGGAAAACATCGCACGCATGCTGGACGTGGCCTGGAACCTGTCGTTGATCCCGTTCGCGGTGGATGCGCGCGACGAGATCAGCGCGCCGCTGATCATCACCGGCGGGCTGGAGCTGTACCGGGAAAAGTACGGCGAAATTCAAGTCAACCAGGTGATGCATTTCTTCACGCTGGACGAAAGCAACCCGGGCAGCATTTTTCACTGCCTGCGCTCGGCCCGGGAAAACGCCCACGCGGTGCGCGGAAAAATCACCGCTGAGATGTGGGAAAGCATCAACAGTACCTGGCTGGAGCTGCGCGATATTCGTGAGCTGGGCCTGGATGGCTACGGCGCCACCAGTTTCTTTGACTGGGTGAAGAACCGCTCGCACCTGTTTCGGGGCGCGACCTACGGCACCGTGATGCGCAGCGACGCCTTTCGGTTTCTGCGCCTGGGCACCTTTATCGAGCGGGCCGACAACACCGCGCGCATTCTTGATGTGAAACACCAGAACAGCCTGGCCGGCGACACCGCCGTGGACTTCTACCGCTGGCACGCACTGCTGCGCTCGGTGGGCGCCTACGAAGCCTATCGGGAAATCTACAGCGAAACGATCAACGCCGAGCGGGTCGCTGAGTTGCTGATTCTGCGGCCCGAGGTGCCGCGCTCGCTGCACTCTTGCATGCAAATGCTCTGCGAGTTGTTGCCGGCCATCGAGGGCCAGGCCGGGCTGCAATCGAAACGGCTGGCGGCGGTGCAGTTCGCGCGCCTGCAATATGGCGATCTGCAGCACATCGTGGAAATCGGGTTGCACGAATACCTGACCGATTTTTTGCGCCGCGTTAACGAACTGGCGGACACCATCCGCGAGGAATATCTGGAGGTCGTATGAAGTTGTCGATTCGTCACAGCACTGAATACCGTTACTCCGAACCGGTGCGTCACAGTACCCAGTACTTGCGACTCACACCGCGCCCGTCGCCGCGCCAGCGCATTCTCCATTGGCAACTGGATTTGCCCGAACAGGCGGCGCGCGCCTCGGACAGCTTCGACAACATTCTGCATGTGCTGACGCTGGATCAGCCGCACCAGAGCATTGAGCTGACCGCGCGCGGCCAGGTGGAGATCATCGATGAGGATGGCGAGGACGATGACGTGCGGCTTTCGCCGTTGGTGTTCAGCCGCTTCTCACCCTTGACGCGCCCTGACGCCGGCTTGGTCGACCTGGCCGAGGCGCACCGTGGCAGCCCGGTGCTGGAACGCCTGGAAACGCTGAGCGAATCGATCCTGCAACGGATGCCTTTCACCGCCGGCGTCACCGATTCCGGCAGCGACGCGATCACCGCGTTCGCCGGCGGGCAGGGGGTGTGTCAGGACCACACCCATGTGTTTCTGAGCTGCTGCCGTGTGCTGGGCATACCGGCGCGCTATGTAAGCGGGTATCTTTACACCGACGATTCCGAGCACGTGGCCAGCCACGCCTGGGCGGAGGTCTGGCACGAAGATGGCTGGCACACCTTCGACATCACCAACCAGACCCGCCTGCCGCGCCGTCATCTTAAGCTGGCGGTGGGGCTGGATTACATGGACGCCTGCCCGGTGCGTGGGGTGCGTTTCGGAGGCGGCATCGAATCGCTCAAGGCGGTGGCCCGGGTCAGCCAGAATCCCGGCGTCGATCATCAGTGAGACAACACGCGCCCGGCGCGGAGTATCGGTTATGACCTATTGCGTGGCCATGTGCCTGAAGGCGGGCCTGGTGTTCGCGGCGGATTCACGCACCAACGCCGGCGTCGACCAGATCGCCACGTTCCGAAAACTGCACAAATTCGTGGTGCCTGGTGAGCGGGTGATCGTGATGATGACCGCCGGTAATCTCGCCACCACCCAGAGCGTGCTGAGCCTGATGCGCATGCGGCTGAACAGCCGCCACCCCAATCTGTTCACCGCCCACTCTTTATACGACGTGGCCGCCATCGTCGGCGCCACAGGAAGGGAGGTGGTCAGCCGCGACGGCGGCCTGAGCCAGGGCAACGTGGACTTCGGCAGCAGTTTTATCATTGGCGGGCAGATTCGCGGCGAGCCACCGCGCCTGTTCCTGGTCTATCCGGAGGGCAACTTTATCGAATGCACCCCGGACACCCCGTATTTCCAGATTGGCGAGACCAAATACGGCAAGCCGATTCTGGACCGCGTGGTGGATCAGGACATGCCGTTGGACCAGGCAATCAAATGCGCCTTGCTCAGTATCGATTCCACCATCCGTTCCAACCTCTCGGTGGGGCTGCCGCTGGACGTACTGCGCTATCACCGCGACAGCTACACCGACGAGCACCATTTCAACGTGGACGAGCACCACCAGAGCTTTCACGCGCTCGGTGAAGCCTGGTCGCAGGGTTTGCGTAATCTGTTCCATACCTTGCCGGATATGGAATGGTAGAGGCGGGGAGAATCAGTTTTCAGTGTTCAGTGTTCAGTGTTCAGTGGGGCGCTGCGAATCCTGCATCGCGCCTTGTGATGTTCAGGTTTGTTCGGTTATTCGTTCGGCGAGGGCGAGGGCGGCGGTGAGGCCGGGGGATTCGATGCCCAGCAGGTTGATCAGGCCGGCGACGCCGTGGTGGCGGCTGTCCTGGATCAGAAAGTCCGTGTGCGGCTGGTCATCGATGATCAGTTTGGGGCGCACGCCGGCGTAGTCCGGGTGCAGTTTAGCGGCGGGCAAGGCCGGCCAGTAACGGCGGATGGCGGCTTCGAAGGCGCCCTGGCGCTGCTCGTCGACCTGGTAGTCGGGCGTCTCGACCCACTGCACGTCCGGGCCAAAGCGCGCCTTGCCGGCCAGGTCCACGGTCAGGTGCACGCCGAGCCCATGGGCTTCCGGGAGCGGATAGATCAGCCGCCGGCTGGGGCTGGCGCCGGCCAGCCGGAAATAGTTGCCCTTGGCGAAACGCTGCTCGGGACAGTACCGCCGGGGAAACCCTTGCATCCGCTTCACCAGAGGCACCGCCGCCAGGCCAGCGGCATTGATCAGCGTCTGCGCGCGCAGGTCGAACTCGCCCTCCGCATGCGTGACACGCAGAGTGAAACGGTGAGATTCGCAGCCGATTGCGCTGACCCGATGACGCAGGCAGAGCACGGCGCCGGCGTCTTCGGCGTCGCGGGCCAGCGACGCCATCAGGGCGTGGCTGTCGACGATGCCGCTGTGGGCGCTGTGCAGAGCCTGGGCGCCGCTGAGCCAGGGTTCCTCGCGGCCCAGCCAGGCGGCACTCTTGAAACGCAGGTCACGGGCACCGGCGGCCAGAGCGTTGTCGTACAGGGCCTGCAGTTGCGGCTGCTGGCCCGGGCCCGCCACCACCAACTTGCCACAGCGGCGATGGGCGATGCCACGGGCGGCACAGTACTGGTACAGCAGGGCGTTGCCGCGCAGGCAGGTGTCCGCTTTCAGCGAGCCCGGGGGATAGTACAGCCCGCCGTGGATCACCTCGCTGTTGCGCGAGGAAAGGTGCTCGCCGAACCGTGCCTCCGCTTCCAATACCACCACGCCACCGCCGGCCCGCGCCATCGACCGGGCCACCGCCAGGCCAACCACGCCGGCGCCGATCACTACTGTGTCCACCTGTTCCATAGGGGTTTCCGTGCTTCGTTGGGCCCATGCTAACGCGCCGGCGGCGCGGGTGCATGAGCGCGTCGAGGCTGTGCTATGGTGAAAGGCCGACCGATGAGGAGATCAGTGCCCGCTCATGGTTGTTACTGAAACCTCGGCGCGGGGGACCATCGTCACCTTGTCGCCGCACCTGTCCGCCACCTGGCCCGAGAACAAACGCTTTTTGCTGTTGCTGGCCACGGCGGTGTTCGCGGTCGCCGCCGGTTGGAGCGCTGCCGGCCTGTGGCTGGTGCTGCCGTTTGCCGGGCTGGAGTTTGGCCTGGTCACGTACTTTATGTACCGCGTCTGTTACCGCCTCAGTTACCTTTCCCAGCAGATTATCATTGAGCCGCAACGAGTGGTGATCCGGCGCGGCATCAAGAGCGCCCAGCGCGAATGGATTCTGACGCGTCCCCAGGCGCATCTGCATGTGAACAAACCGGTCAATGATTTTCACCTGGCGTTGCTTTGGCTGAAAGACGATCAGCTGCAATTGCCGGTGGCGGACTTTCTCAACGCGGAGGGGCGTGAGCAGGCGCGCCACGCTCTGCTCGGCGCCGGTCTGGTGGAGACCTCGGACCGTTGGTGGGAGACCGGCCGGTAAGCCACGGATCAGGAGACAGAGATGAAATTTATTTTTGAAGTGCGCATGAAACACGGCTACACCGTGGAGCAATACGCCCAGGCCTGGGTTGAAGCCAGCGAGATCATCCAGCAGGCGCCGGGAGCGCTGGGGACCTATTTGCACCGCAAGATTGGCGAGCCGGACACGCTGCTGGCGATTGCCCATTGGGAATCCAAGGCACTGCGTGACGCCAAGGACGACACCCGCAGCGAAAAGGTGAAGGCGATTCTGGAGAAACACGCACGCACCTGCGAGATCACCGTGGTCGGTGAATTCGATGAACCGGAGTGGCAGGTGTTGCCATGACTGACAGGGCCTGCGCCATGAACCCTCTGATGACGGGCCTGTTCGCCTTGCTGGTGCTCGGCGGCTGCGATTATTCCGAGGCACCGCAGGCGGCGCCTTTGCATTTGCTCGCCAGTGACCCCGAGACCTACCAGGATACCCTGGTGGTGACCACCGGGGTGGTGCGCACCTTTGCCGAGCCGCGCCATTACTGGGTCGAGGATAAGGATCTGAACCGGGTGGAAATCCGGCCCATGGAGCGGGTGGCCGATCATGTCGGCGAGCGCGTCAGTGTCACCGGCACCTTTCACTTCGCCGCGAATAAGGGGCGCTGGATCGATGCGGAGACGGTGACGCTGGCGCCTTGAAATCGGAGAACGGCCGAAAGTCGAAAATGGAAGACGCAGCGATCACGCACCGTGTTTTTTTCGCCTTTCAACTTTCGCCTTTCGCCTTTCGCCTTTGACGCAACTATTCCTCGATCTGGAACGTCAGCCCGGCGTTGTCCCGCAGACGCCGGATCAACCTGTCGCCGAGGGCTGGGGCGGTGGTCCAGATGCCGCCGGGGGTGTCGGTGGCGTCCCGCAACAGGCACAACGCGCTTTCGGTGATCATTCGTGAGGTGGAGCCGTAACCGGGGTCGCGGTCACCACCGACGCTGGCCTTGAGTATCTGGCCATCGGCGCTTTCACCGATAAACAGCACATCGTAGAAACCGTTGTCGCGTTCTTCCTTGCTCGGGCCTTCGCCCGGTTTGGGGGCGCTGTCGCCGGCCAGGGAGCGGTCATTGGTGACCGCCTCGGCGGTGGCTTTGCCTTTCTCGCCGGGCCCGGTGATGACCATCTCATCGTAGACAAAGTCTTCGCCGTAGGGATGGCCAAGCAACGCATTGGAACGGTGAACGTTGCGGGTGTTGATGGCCGCCATCACGAACGGTGCCAGCCAGGTGTTGAGCTGGTCGTCGTACTCGGGCTCTTTGGGCTCCGGTTGGCTGGGGCCGCTAAAACCGGGCGTCAACGCGAACGGATCAACCAGAAGCTGATAGATCTTCGGGTCTTTTTTCGCCGCCGCCAGGGTCGCCTTGAGGCTGGCGGCGGTGCCGCCGGAAAAAGTGCCTTTCATTTTGCGCACCCGGCCTTTGACCCGGGGCAGGGTGGCGCCCAGGGTTTTCCTTGCGTGTTCCTGCAAAAAGAAAACGCCCAGATCAAAGGGAATCGAGTCGAACCCGCAGGAAAACACGATGCGCGCGCCGCTTCGTTTGGCGGTGTCGCCGTGGGCGTCGATCATCTGACGCATCCAGGCCGGCTCGCCACACAGGTCCACGTAATCGGTGCCGGCCTTCGCGCAGGCGGCCACCAGAGGCTCGCCGTAAAGCTGGTACGGGCCCACCGTGGTCAGCACCACGCGGGTGCGTGCCGCCAGAGCTTGCAGCGTGGCCGGTTGATCCGCGTCGGCGCTGATCAGCGGTACCGAATCCGGCACACCGATTTCCTCGCGCACCGCTTTCAGTTTTTCCTCGCTGCGGCCTGCCATGGCCCACTTCAGGTCGGCATCGGCGCCGTACTGCTGATGCAGATACTCCGCCACCAGCCGGCCGGTAAAGCCGCTGGCGCCGTACACCACGATGTCGAACTCTCTCCCGTTGCTCATAACCGGCAATCCGTTCTGTTGCGAATGATGCGCCCACTATAGACCCGGCGCGGTGCCCCTGGGCAGGGTGGGGAACGGCTTTTTCATGGGCAGGACAGTCGTGGGCGGAATTCTTCCCGGTGCGGGTGAAGGGGCGTATTGTCAGTGGTTAACCTTTCTGGTTAATTGCCGGGACTAAAAAAAGAGCAGCGCCATGCCAAAAGTAATCCTAGCGGGCCGGATTATTGTCCCCGACGGGGATCTCAAGGGCGTTATTGATGCCCTCCCAACCCATATTGATCTCTCGCGCCAGGAAAAAGGCTGTTTGAAATTTGAGGTCATTCAAAGTGCTGAACACAAAAACATCTTTGATGTGTACGAGGAGTTTGTCGATAAGGCCGCGTTTCAGTGCCACCAGGAACGTGTCCGTGATTCAGCCTGGGGACGGATATCAGTAAATGCGGAGCGGCATTACGAGATAAGAGAGAGACCGTGAAAGTTCACTATCTGGAGATCGTATCCGAGGATGTGGACGCCGTATGCACAGCGTATGAGGCTGCTCACGGTAAGTTCGCGATTTATATCCTCGGCGGTAACGATCACGGGTTTTGGCAGCTTTAGAGGAGCCTGCCATGAGGCGCCCTTCGCGCGCAGGCCAGGTCCGGTCAGCAGGATAGGACTGGTTAGCCTGGCCCGTCGCTTCTCTGTGGCAGCTGCTATCCATCCGTGTCAAAATCGGGCTTACGTGAACGGGAGGTTTCCCATGAATCTGGAGAAAATCGAGAATGAGGCGCTCCATCTTCCCAAAGAGGAACGCGCGCAATTAATCCACCGGTTGGTATTGAGTCTGGATGCCCCCTCGGGGGAGGAGCTTCGGTCCGACTGGTTGTTGGAAGCCCGGCGGAGGGCGGAAGAACTTGATAACGGCTCGGTTCAGGCTGTACCCGGGGATGATGTCATGAGAAAGGCACGGGCCCTGATTAAGTGAACTATGTTTTCCACCCGGCAGCGGAAGCCGAGTTTCTGGAATCAGTCGGTTATTATGAATCGAGAGTTCCGGGATTGGGTGGTGCCTTCATTGAGGAAGTGGAGGCGATGGCCACTTTCATTGGCGAGACACCGAAAGTCTGGCAGGTTGAACAAGAGCCGGATATTCGCAGGGCTCCCCTCCATCGTTTTCCGTTATCCATCGTTTATCGAGAACAGTCTGACGGCCTTCAGATTCTGGCGGTTGCGCATGATCGGCGGCGGCCTCAGTACTGGCTTGGCAGGCTTTAGACGGCCTCTGGTGCCGCGCCGAGTGGCTGGAGCCATCCTTTCGTGAACGATCCGTTCTCTTTCCGTTATTTGAAATCTCTTGAGCGGACGATCAGTTCGTCGAGAGCGTCGCTGGTGTCGTCGAGGCGGCCAGCCATCAGATGCACGATGCCTTCGGGGCTGATTTCCACGGTGCCGGTGACGGTGACCAGGGGGCTTTTCAGCAGCACGGTGCGAAAACGCGCCTGAATGGCGCTCCAGATCACCACGTTGGTGTTGCCGGTTTCGTCTTCCAGGGTCATGAACAGGGTGCCCTTGGCGGAGCCGGGGCGTTGCCGGTTGGTGACCAGGCCGGCGACGCGCACCAGCTGGCCGGGACGGGCGCGCTTGAGTTCGCTGGCGCGCCGACAGGCCTTGAAGCGGGGCAAATGGCGCACCAGCGCCATCGGGTGGCGGCCCAGGGTCAGGCCCAGGTGGCGGTAGTCTTCGATCAGGCTGGTGCGCTCCGAGGGCGCGTCCAGATAGACACCATCGTGGTCATCGCGGGGGCCTTGGGCATCGGGCAGCAGCGGGCGGCTGGCTTCCAGCGCCTGCGCTTCCCAGTGTGCCTGATGGCGGTGGCCGCTGAGCCCGCGCAGGGCATTGCCGGCCACCAGGGCTTCACGCTCGCGGCGGTTCAGGCGCGCCCGTTCGCAGAGATCGCGCACGCTGCTGAACGGCTGCCGTGAACGGGCCGCGACCAGCCGCAGCGCGGCCTCTTCATTGAAGCCTTTGATTTGCCGCAGCCCCAGCCGCAGGGCCGGCTGCACGCCCAGCTTTTGCCGCTGCGTCTGCTCCAGGGTGTGGTCCCAGTGGCTGTGCAGAGCGTCGACTGGCCGGGTTTCGATGCCGTGGCGCTGGGCGTCCTGAAGGATCTGCGAGGGCGAATAAAAGCCCATCGGCAGGCTGTTGAGCAGGCCGCAGTAAAAGGCGCTGGTGTGGTGACGCTTGAGCCAGGCGGACACATAGACCAGCAGCGCGAAGCTGGCGGAGTGGGATTCGGGGAAGCCGTAACCGCCGAAGCCTTTCATCTGTTCGAACAACCGGCGTGCGTAATCGGCGCTGTAGCCGTTGGCGAGCATGCCTTGAATCACCTTGCTTTCAAAGCGCATCAGCTCGCCGCTTTTGCCCCAGCTGGCCATCGCCCGGCGCAGTTGGTCCGCCTCGCCGCCGGAGAAACCGGCGGCCACCATCACCAACTGAATCACCTGCTCCTGGAAGATCGGAATGCCCAGAGTGCGCTCCAGCACCGCTGCCACTTTTTCATCCGGGTAGTCGGTTTTTTCCAGGCCGTCGCGGCGTCTCAGGTAGGGATGGACCATGTCGCCCTGAATCGGCCCGGGCCGCACGATCGCCACTTCGATCACCAGGTCATAGAACTTTTCCGGACGCAGCCGGGGCAGCATGTTCATCTGCGCGCGGGATTCCACCTGGAACACGCCCAGGCTGTCGCCCTTGCAGAGCATCTGGTAAGTGGCCGGGTCCTCGGCGGGGATCGCCTGCATGGTCAGCGGACGGGGCTGGTAAAGGCCGATCAGATCCAGGGTTTTGCGGATCGCGGTGAGCATGCCCAGCGCCAGCACATCCACTTTCATCAGCCCCAGGGATTCGAGATCGTCCTTGTCCCATTGAATCAGCGTGCGATCCGCCATCGCCGCGTTTTCCACCGGCACCAGCGTATGCACCGGATCGCGGGTGATCACGAAGCCGCCCACGTGTTGGGAAAGATGGCGGGGAAAGCCCACCAGTTGCTGCACCAGCTCGCGGTACTGGCGGCCCAGGGTGGAGTTGCCCAGGCCCACCTCCTGGAAGCGTTCGAGCAGGGAATCGGGTTTGTCCCACCAGGCCAGGTTGCCACTGAGGCGCTCGATCACGTCCATGTCCACGCCCAGGGCGCGGCCCACGTCGCGCACCGCCGAGCGGGTGCGGTAATGGATCACGGTGGCCGCCAGGGCGGCACGGTCACGCCCGTATTTGCGGTACAGATACTGGATCACTTCTTCGCGGCGCTCGTGTTCGAAATCCACGTCGATGTCCGGCGGTTCGTCGCGCTCTTTGGAGATAAAGCGTTCAAACAGCAACTGGCTGCGGCCCGGGTCCACCTCGGTGACGCCCAGGCAATAGCAGACCGCCGAATTGGCCGCCGAGCCCCGCCCCTGGCAGAGAATGTTCTGGCCGCGGGCGTAGGCGACGATGTCGTGCACGGTCAAAAAATAGTGGGCGTAGCGCAGCTCGCTGATCAATGCCAGTTCACGCTCCAGCAAACGGCTGACCGATTCCGGCACCCCTTCGGGGTAGCGGGCGCTGGCGCCCTGGTGCACCAGAGCCGCCAGATACTGATCCGCGTCCTGCCCCGGTGGCACCACCTCTTCGGGGTACTGGTAGCTGATCTCGTTCATTTCGAAGTGGCACTGCGCGGCGATCCAGGCGGCCTCGCGCAGCAGTGCCTCGGGATAAACCGCGCGCAGATCCTCCAGCGGGCGCAGATGGCGCTGGTCATTCTGAAACCGGCGCCGGCCCAGTTGCGCCACCGTGGTGTTCAGCCGCAGGGCGGTGAGCAGCTCCTGCAGGGGCTGTCGCTCGGGGCCGTGGTAGTGCACATCGTTGGCGGCGGTCATAGCCAGATCGAAGCGGCTGGCCAGTTGATGGCAGTAACGGTAATGCAGGGCGTCATTACCTTCTTGCAGCAGTTCGCAGGCGAGCCAGAAACGCTCGCCGAAATGCGCCTTGAGCAGTGCCGCGTGCTGCGGGTCGCGTTCATCGCCGGCGGGCAGCCACAGGCACAGGCTGCTGCGTTCCAGCCGTGCCAGATCACGCCAATGCAGCCGGTAGTGGCCTTTTTCGGCGCGCCGGCGGCCACGGGTGATCAGCGTGGCGATCTCAGCGTAGGCCTGGCGGTCCCGGGCGAGCAGAATCAACCGCAGCTCGCCGTGTTCCTCGCCGAGCCGGAAATGGCTGCCGACGATCAGTTTCAACGTCAGGGTTCCGCCTTCCTCAGCGAGGCGTTTTTTCAGCGTCTTGTGCGCCTGGTAGGCCCGCGCCACCCCGGCCAGGGAGCCATCGTCGGTGATCGCCAACGCTTCGTAGCCCAGCGCATGGGCCTGATACACCAGTTCCTGAGGCAGACTCGCCCCGGTGAGAAAGGTGAAAGCGCTGGTGGTGTGCAGTTCGGCGAAGGGCAAAAGCGTCTCCAGGGGCTGGATGGGGAGTTGAAAGTTAAAAGTTAAAACGCGATCCAGGGCCGTGGCAACGGGATCGCCGACGTCGCGCTCGAGCATTTTCTTTTAACTTTTAACTTTTAACTTTTAACTTTTAACTTTTAACTTTT
>TARA_R110001606_G_scaffold373143_1_pt1 | contig 12523 bp, 6 predicted proteins | sample TARA_R110001606 | Tara Oceans TARA_R110001606 (sample SAMEA4398315) | marine metagenome | biome: Polar Biome; feature: [SRF] surface water layer (ENVO:00010504); material: water (ENVO:00002006), including particulate matter (ENVO:01000060) such as... | depth 5 m
ATGGCTGAACTTGCTGACCGTTCTGCTACAGATGCTGCTAACTTTACTGAAGCTAACCGCTTTAGACTACAAGAACTAAGTCAGGCTACAAGCATCTTGTCAAGCAACGAAGAGTTACGTGCTCGTGCTGATATGGCTAAGCTGTCTACAAGCGAAAGAGTATCTCTTGCTAACTTAACGGCTAAGAACCAAGCTGATTCAGAAAGCATGAGTGCTGAGAATGTTGCTGAGCTTCAAGTCTTTGAGAAAAAGATGGGAGCTGCTCAGGTTAACGCACAGCTTGCACAGCAGATGGGAATGACAGAACTGTCAAATGCTCAACAGACTGCTATGTTTAATGCTCAGGTAAACTCTAACTTAGACATTAAGAAGTTTGATGCAGACCAACAGACTCAGTTAGCTAATAGTAAGTTTATGCAGACTATGGAAATCAATCAGTTTAGTGGTGAGCAACAGGCGGCTATGCAAAACGCTACTTCACTAGCTACTATGGATTTAGCTACTGCTGACCAAGCTACTAAACTGGCTATTACAAATGCTCAAAACTTCCTGCAAATGGATATGGCTAATTTAAGTAACGAACAGCAAGCAAGCGTAATGAATGCTCAGATGAGTCAGCAAAGACTGATTAGTAACGCTGCGGCTCAGAATGCTGCTGCACAGTTTGGAGCTGCTTCGGAAAATGATACTGAGAAGTTTATGTCTAATCTAAGTGCTCAGGTTGACCAGTATAATACTTCGGCTGCTGCGGCTCGTGAACAGTTCAACGCTACCGAAACTAACCGTAGAGCAGCACAAGAAGCCGGTAATCAAACCGAAGTTGATAAGCTTAACGCTCAGATGTCTACTGATATTAGTAAGTTTAACGAGCAACAAGACCTTGCACGAGACCAGTGGAATGCTGCAAACGCACAGGCTGTTGAGCAGTCAAACGTTCAGTGGCGGAGACAGTCTAACACAGCCGACACCGCAGCGCAGAACGCAGCTAACCAACAGAATGCTCAGATGTCTTTCAACCTAACATCGCAAGAGTTAACTCAGGTGTGGCAGCAGATGCGTGACGAAGCTGCTTATCTTCGTCAAAGTTATGAAAACGACGAGCAGCGTAAGGCTCAGCTATTAGCTACTGCTATTGGTAACGAAGAAAACTTTACGACTGCGGGCGAATTAAACTCACTCCTAAACTCAACAATTAACAAAACATAAAGGTATAAACAATGGGATTCTTCAGTGTATTTAAAAAAATTGGCAAGGGTTTTAAGTCAGCTTTTAAATCTATAGGCAAAGGCATTAAGTCTGCTTTTAAAAAGTTTGGTAAATTTATGGGTAAAATAGGCATTGTGGGTCAGCTCGCAATGATGTTTGTCTTGCCGGGGATTGGTGCAGCGTTAAGTAAAACGGTAGGCGGTGCGTTTAGCGGGCTTTTAGGGAAAGGAGCTACAATGGCAGCTTCAGGTACTTCAGCTACCGTAACCGCAGGCACAGGAATGTTAGGCAGCACTAGCGCTATTGTTCGGGGAGCCGGTCAGGTACTTAAAGCAGCGGGCAACTTTACTAAGATGGCTCACGCCGGATATAAAACAGTCACTGGCGGAATAGGTAGCTTTGTTTCTGAGTATGCAAGCGCTGCCGTAAACGCTATTCCGGGCGCAGATAACTTTCTTAAAACCCTTACTGGCGGCAGACTTAACATTACTGATGCAAAATTTAGCACTGCTTGGGGCAAAGTTTCAGAAACTGTAGTAACAAATGCTCAAGCAGTAATGAAAAACTTCGATAACTTAATTGGCAATGTTGCTGCTCCAACAAGCGCCTCAATCGCCGGACAGCTTTCTAACGCTAAAGCTGTCACTGGTACTGGTACTACTCCCGTCGGTACAGCAGGTGTTAAGCCTTCTGGAGTAATGGACATAGGAGATATAAAAGGAGCTGTAACTAATGTAGATACTAGCAAGAGTTTCTTTGATAAACTTAAAGCGCCTACTCCGCTTGCTGAATCAAGCTTTAAAAGCGGCTATGACGTATCTGGTATGAGAATAAGCAGCAAAGCTTCTGAAAGTTTATTATCCAGAGCAGGCGACGCAGTAGTTGATTATGGTAAAGCCCTTCCCGGAAAAGCATTAGAACGAGCGAAAAAAGAAATAGCTGCGATTCCAAAAAGATTAGGAGATTACGCTATTGATACATTAGAAGACAAATTAATCGAAAAGGTTGTAGGTAAAGAAGAGGTTGAACAAAGCTATGGAGGCTCTAGCTTTGTAGGTTATCAATCCGCAGGCATTTCAGATTACGGTTCTCCAGAAATACAAGACAGAGCTTATCAGTATAACTCAAACCCTTCACAGTTTATGATGCAGAACCCAATGGGCTACTCTGCACAGAGCTACAGCTCCAGAATGCAGGGTTCATACGCATCACTTCCGGCAATAGGATAATAAAACATGACACTAGAAGAAACTTATATGCAGGAACAATCTAAAATGGGCCGCCCTATTCCGGGGCAGTCCTTAACGAACGACCCTGCAAACCCAGAGACTTACGAAACAGCTCCTGATATTACAAACGTCCACGAAGCTTCAGAATATATGTGGGACTTATTAACAGAGGATGCTAAATACGCTGCGGTAATGACCGGAATCTCTAAGGGGGTTCCAGTTATGACTATTACGCAGGTTCTTCTTTTTGAAATGTTTAATGACGGTATAATTAATCCTGATTTAATGATGATGATGATTGAACCTACTGCGTTTATGTTGATTGCACTTGCTGAGCGTTTAGACTTAGACATTAAGATTACAACTAACGACGACGAAGATGAAAGCGAAGAAATCTTTGGGGCGAAGGTAGAAGAAGACCAACTTGAAAAGCTTAGAAACAGCGCTAAGGGAAGTATTCCGGCAGGGTTTATAACTCCTGAAATGGAAGAAGAGTTAAACTTACTTCCTGAAATACCTAGTCTGTTATCTCAGCCAGAAGCTCCAGTAGTCGAAGAAGAAATGGCACCGACACCTGAACAACCAAGCCTCATGGCCCCACCTGAAGGACAATAAAACATGAAAGCATCTGAATACGGCGAGAACTTACTTTCTGGAATTAGAGAAATAAACGCAAAAAAACAAAGAAAAGCTGAAAGTCGTGCGAAAAGCAATGCTTGGAAAGCCTTCGGTATTAAAACAGCTATTGGCATGGGCAACTCTATAATGGAGGGCCGCCAAAAAGAATTTCTAACCAACGAAACTAACTTGGCTAACAAGCTAAAAGTTGGAAACGCTACTGATTTGGCTACTCGTTATACAGCCGCTGAATCAGCGTCTCAAGATTTTGCAGGCGGAAGAGAAGCATACTTCCAAGGCTTAGCAGACCCAGAAGTAAAGAATTATCTGGAGAATCAGTTTGAAGCCGGTACTTACAGCCAGACTGAATATGACGCATACGCTAAGCAACTTAGAACAGGATGGGGCAAAAAACTTCAGGAGCAGCACGACGGAGGTTTAAAAGCTACTAATGACTTTTTGGCTGATACCGGGGGTGATAAAGATGCTTACATGAAAGCAGCCTCAAACTCTAAAGCTACTACTCTTTCTGGCGGGATTGCAAACTTTATTGGCAATAAAACTGGAATGTTAAAAACTGATTTAGTTAACAGCACTGCGGATATGCTATCAACTGCTGAAGAGTTAACAACCTTTAAGTCTACGTACAAAAAGACTGGCGACGTTTCTTTAGCTGCTTTTGTTGCAACAGAAGGCTTGGAAAAAGGAGAAGGTGAGTTAGGTAACAAAGCTGCCACATACTCAGAAATAAAAACAAGACCGGGGACATTTGGCGAAGAGGTTTCTTACATTATCCAAACCAATTATGATGCAAAAGGCAATGTTTCAGGAATACAAGAAATCTTTGCAGACGCAACAACCGGCAAGTTTAACTTTAATACTGCTCAGACTTCTAAGGTTTCAAGCAACTTTGATTTGTTAATTTCTAGCGTTGGCACTGATGACAGATGGAAAGGTGTGGGCGGGAAAGCGTTGACTGACATGGACAGAGAACAGTATGAAGAGCTTACAGAATATGTAAAAGACAAGGTAGGAGAAAACTATAAGTCTACCTCTACTGTAGGTGGTAAGATGATACTTGCAGAAGGTGAAATACTTGGAAATATTGCAGGTGCTATTGTTTACACCGGCACCACCGAAAAATGGGCAACTGCTACTCAATCAAAATATATTGCTCAAGAAATGCTTTTAGCTGATATGAGAAACCCCGGAAGCCGGTCGTTAAACGGCGCAGGTTTTAGCAACCCTTATCATACTATGTTTGCAGTTGAAGCAGCCGTTAAAAACGGAAAGATGAATACTGGCGATTCTATAGCTGACTTAGGAACTAAAAGTCTAGGCGGTTTATATAACGCTTATCGAACAGAAACCAGTACAGGTCGTGATGAGATTGATGCTAGATTAGAAGCGAATAATTTTTTTGGAGAGGATGCAGGGATAGAGTTTGCAAAGTTTCATAAGACTGTACAAGCTGTGGTTGCTGATAAGACAATGACAGGCACTGATGCAAACTTAGAGGCAATGTATAATAAGTTATATCCTACACTTCTTAAACCCCCTGTAGACATGGGTGAAGACACCGGCGTTATGGATGGTGCTATTCCTCCGCAGGGTACTTCTGTATCCGCCTTACAAGCTCCGCCAGTGAAAACATCTGGCAGAAGCCCACAAACTACATCAGGTAAAGCAGCAGTTAAACAGCGCCGAGAATACAAGCTACTTGGTAAGTATGCTGAACGTGTAGCTTTCTTGGAAAAGAACATAGATGCTCCTGTTCAGTATGGTATAGATAATGCTAAAAAGCTGCTATCTGCGAAGAAAATGATGGAGTCTAGCTACAATGCTTACGCTGAAAAGTATGGTTATACTTTAGGGCAAGACGAGCTTGCAGATTTAACCGATGACGAAAAAACTCTATATTTTTCTACCGGCAAACGTCCGGGCCGCCACACGCCAGCTAAATAATTTAAAGGATAAGAATTAATGTCAATAGAACTAGCTAACAAACTTAAAGCTCGTGCAGGGAACACTACTTATCTTTCAGAAGCTCAAAAGCTTTCAAGAGATAATGCGTTTACTCCTAAAAACTACACAGTCTCTGATTTTGAGGAAGATGCTTCGGTACAGGTAGCCTTTGATAAAGTAACGGATTACTTGTCTGACCACCGTGGCGTAGGCTCTGCACTGCTAGACCAAGCTACAATGGGCGAGCAAACAGATGTTGTAGAGTTTCTGCGTGATGACGTTGCTCGACTAGGTGCTCCGTTAAGTAAAGCTAATATACTTAAAGATGCTCCAGAAGATGTTAAAGCTGCTTACCGTTTGATGCAGGATAAGTTTAACGCTTCTAGTCTTACAGGCGCTAAAGAACACGTTGGAGCTATTGTAGACTATGGCGCTGACTTGCTTTTTAATCCTGAAACTGCCGGTATGGTTGCAAGCCTTTTTGCTGCTCCTGCTACTCTCGGAGGCTCTGCTGCTACAGGCGTAGCTGTACGTAAAGCCGGACAAGTAGCTGCAAAAGGAGCCTTGACTACTGCGCTTAAAGCTACTGCTGCTACTAAAACAAAAGACCCTCTTAAAGCCGCAGCAGCTATCGGTTCTATATACGGCGGTGCAGGAATGCACGTTGCTCAAGAATTGGACTTAGCGATTGACCAGAAAGATGAATATAGCATAGGTGAAACTGTTGCAGGAATGGGTATTGGTGCTATAGCCGGTGCCGGATTATACAAAGCAGGAAGCGCAATAAGTAACAGATATTTTAGAGAAGGCACAAATCCTAAAAAGCCTAGAACTCCTGAAGAAGATTCTAAACTTTATGAAGAAGCGATTGAAGGTGAGTTTATCCCTGCGTCTGGCGGTTCTTTAGTAGACGAAGCCTTACGACTTGTCGGCCCAGAAGGTTCTACAAGAAGCACTAAAACTGTAGATGGTGCAGACGACGCACTAGACGCAGCAGCTTCAAAGTTTGCTGACGACCTTGGTGGTGGTGAAAAAACTAGAGACGAAATCCTAGCAGCTATTCGAGCAGCTTCAGATTCTGAAGATACTGTTGAGGGTGTTAGGAATAGAGTACAGCAGTCTTTGTACACTATTGCTTCAGACCTAAGCGGTAACTTCTATGGCAAAGCAGCAGGCGTGCTGTCACCATTTACTAAGCTTTCTGGAACAGCAGCACAGCTACAGAAGAAACTAAGTCACGAGTTTGGGATTAAATATAAAGTTCAAGACGAAATAGTTCCAAAAGATTTGTCTGAAGTACAGCGTCAAGTTACCGGGAAGTTTAACGACCGCTTCCGAGCTATTGTAGAAGACATTTCGATACACGCCGCAAAAGGCACGTTAGCTGAAGACATGAACAAAGCTTTAATGCTTTCTGTACGAAGCGCTAAGAACATTGTTCACGACCAGTTTGACCCGGCTACAAACAAAGCTATTCGACTAGCAGCTAAAGGCGTAAAAGATTTATATGCTGACATGGGTGTTGACCTTAAAAAGATTGGCGTAATTGATGACTTGGTTGATAACTATGTTCCCCGTATGTGGAACCGTAGTGCTATCGAAAAGAACCAGAAAGGTTTAACAGAACTTTTCCAGTCTAAAGGTGGCATGACTAAAGGCGATGCTCAAAGAACTGTTGATTCTATGTTGGATATTAAAAACCACGTAGACGAAGGCAGCTCAGGCGGTTACTTCTTTTCATCTAAGCGTAAGCTAAACGACATCGGTAACGATGCAGACTTCCAAGAGTTCCTAAACGATGATGTCTTAGGCTCTTTATATGCTTATACTTTCCAAGCAGGTAAATCTATTGCTAAGCATCGTGTACTAGGAGTTAAAAACTTTGACGAGTTTAAAGGCTTTTACATTAATCGAATCCGTAAAGAAGTAGAAGCTAAAGGCGAAACCTTCAGCCCTAAGCAGGCGAAGCAACTTGAAATGCTTTATCGTACTGCAACCGGCGAAGGCTTAAATCGTTACGGTAAAACTGGTCAGGACATTGCAGATGTTTATGGCTTTACAAACCGAATAGCTATGCTAGGCTTAGTAACTGTGTCGAGTTTGACAGAAGTATTTTTGAATGTTGCCAAGGCAGGTGTGCGTAACTCAGTTAAAGGTCTAGGCGAAGCTATGGAGTTTAGCTTTAAGAATGTTACAAAAGACTTGGAGTCTAAGTTAGTTACTAATAATAAATTAACTGTAAAAGAAGCTATGTCTGAAATGCGACAGTTCAGTATTCACGTTGACCAAGCAATGGCTCAGTTAGGTGATAGACTGTCGGGCGATGCGTTAGTAAACGAACGTCTACAAAATGCAAGCAACAAATTCTTCCGTTTAAACATGCTAGACCAGTGGACTAAGTTTGTGCAGGCTACTTCTTTTTCTGCCGGTAAACACTTAATAAACGAAAACATCGAAGCTCTGGCTAAGAATGGCAATCGAGAACTTACTGGTCGTATGCAATCAAGAGCAGGTGAACTAGCTGAACTAGGTATTGATTATAAGAAAGCTGTTGATTGGCACAATGCAGGCGGTAAAATGGACGATGCTTTTTATAAGGATGATGTTTTAGGAGGCGTAGCACGTTACACTAACTCTGTAATTCTACAGCCTTCAGCAATGTCAGGGTTAAAGCCTTTGCTGCACTCTCACCCAAAGACTGCTATTTTGTTTCAGTTAATGAGTTACCCTGCTGCATTTACAAATACTGTACTTAAAGGTGCTGCTAAGCAACTTACTAAAGACCCAGTACGTAACGCAGGTAAGATTGTTCCTGCTGCTTTAATTATGACTGGAATGGCTCGTTGGACTAACTATCTCCGAACTAACGGCGAAAGTGAAAAGAACAAAGACATGGACGAAATTATAGGGGCTTCTGTAGCTCGGTGGGGTGGTAATGGTATTTTGCTTGACAGCTTCCAAAGAGCTAAGACTGCTGCTAAGTACACTCAAAGCTCTCTGTCTTATGCGGGCATGCCGTTTGGCCCTGTTGCATCTGATGCTATTAACTTAATTCAACAAGGCATTGTTCCTGTAGTGGGTAACAAAGTTCCTTTACTTTCTGGAACATACTTTGGCAAACAAATCTTAGGCGATGAGGAAGTTACTCATTACCGCAGAGGCTTACGTGACGCACAAGAAGAAGTGTTTGGTGGGTTGATTCCAAAGTTTGATAAAGAAGTAATGCCGCCGGGATATGCAATGGGTGGTATAGTTAAAGTTGGCGTTAAAGCGATTACAGACGTAGTTTCCGACGTAGCAGGAAACAAGTTAAGTACGTTGCCTGCTAAAATTTATGACAAGAAGTCTCCTGAAATGTCTGACGAGATAGCTGAAAATCTTAACAAAGCCACTGACAATTACTTCAATGAAAATATTCTAAGCACTACATCTACGAAGATTGCAAACGGTTTAGATGAATTAGAAATGAAAGGGACTATTGATTCTTTTGACTTTGAGCATCTTGAGTTTGTAGACGCTTCTATTTTCAATGAAATTAGAAGAGATATAAAAAGCATTGAAGACCTTGAAAAAGTTCCTTCGTGGAAAAAAGCCATGGCAAGCTCAGGCGAAAAAGAAGCTGTTGAGAACTGGGCGAAAGCTCAAAAAGATATGGGCTTCAGCAAAGAACACCGTAAAGCTTTAAGCATTATTCAAACCGGAAAAAACGAAATAGACCCTGAAGGCGAAGTAGAGTATCTTGTTCCTGATTTGGTTCGTTCGTTGCGACAGGCGTTTGCAGAAGTAAATGTAGTGGTTACACCTGAAGAAATTGCAAAAGCTCAAAGTCAAAAGTTTGACGACGAGACTTTTGATTTTATACACGACTTTATTTCTGTGTCAGCTCGTGAACGAATGAATATTTTAAGTGAAGTAGGTGGAGATAAAATAGCAGAAAACGTTCTTATTAAACTTGCTGCTGAAGGAGAAATAAATTTTCCTGCAATCAAAGCTCCTAAACTTCAAGATACTGTAGAAGATGTTTACCCAACCGTTGTTACTGGTAAAGAAAGAGAACTTGCAATTAATAAATATGTTAAAAAGTCCGTAGAAAAAGTACCATTTTTTAGAACAGAAAAAAGTTTTCAAAGCTCTCAGTTTTTTCTTGCGTTTGCTTTTTCAAGAGAGATGGGCGTACACGTAGGTTCGGAAGGTGCAGCAACAACTATTGCTATTCGTGCGCTTCCAGACACTAAAGCTAAAAAAGACTTTAAACTTGACGCAGACTCAAACACTTTAAATCGTAAGCGTTCTGGAGAAACATTTAGCAGTACGAACTTGGTTAAAGAAGATGACACTCTAAAACCTATTACAATAAACTCAGGTTATATTGATGTTAGAAAGCCTTTGCAACTTGATAACGACCTTGAGGGGTGGGAAGCTGAAAGAATTTTAATTAATGATTTTGAAGAAATATTTATTCCTGCAATTAAAAAACAGGGCGGGACGATTACTCAGAAGCAGCAGAAAAAACTTAACGAATTAACAAAACGCTCAGAAGAATTTGAAGGTTTATTCTTAGACCCGCCAGTAACTGCAAAGTTAGACATAGTTGGTTTTTATCGCCAAGAATTAAAGCGAGCTGCAATCAATAGAGAGTTTAGAGAAGTTATTGAAAGCATAGGTTTTGATTCTATTAAATATAAAAACGAAGTGGAGATAGGTTTTGAGGGAGAAACTCAATTCTCTTATATTCTTTTCGACTCTAGACAGTTTAAAGCAACTACTGCTCGTGCGTTTGACCCTACTGACTCAAGGCAAGGTGCAGCAAAAGGTGGGTACATAACTAAAAGAAAAGGCTATGCAGCCGCCGGTATTGTTAGAGGGATAACGGGGGTAGTTGCAAAAGCTTTTGCACCTAAGAAAGCTTCAGGTACTTTTAGTCAAGCAAACAAAGCTGCTCAAGAACTACAAGGCTCAAAGCCTCGTCCGGGTCAGTCGTTTTTAAACGAGCTTGAAAAGAAAGTAACGCCAGACGAATTAAAATTTACAGGTGCTACTGAAAAGTTTTCAAACAATACACCTGTATCCAAAGAAGAAGTTCAGCAGTTCTTTGCAGAGAATGAGTTTGATTTCTCTGTCACTACAGGCCGTCCAAAGCCTTTAATGGGACTTATCGAAGAAGATGCGCCTGTAGATGAGTTAAGCGACGAGTTTGAAGACACCATAACAGAAGCTTTTGACGACTGGCTTCTAACAAACAGACCCGCAGAAAGAGACATGATGGATGAGTTAGTAGAGGATGATGATGCGTTTGATAGTCTATATAACGAACTGTTTGAAGAGTTTGAAAAAGACACAGGCGGCATGGGAGACTTTGCTACGCAACCAATGCACTTAGATTATTCGTTTGAGGGGCAAAATACTCAAAACTATCGTGAGGTGGTTATTTCTGTACCAACTAAGTTTAAGCAAACTAAAAAAGATTATACTCACAAACAACATCATCCTTCACTGGTTAATCAAATAGCTCATGTTCGTTTATCAGACGTAGAAGAAGCGCAAGATGCGTTTACTAGAACTTTGTTAGTTGATGAGATACAGTCAGATGCTCACCAGACTGCACAAAGAGTTGCTAAAGAAACAAAACTAGATAAGGGATATTTAAGCAGAGCAAAAGAAAAAGAAATAATGGACAGTGGGGACACTGATAAAGCAGCAATGTATGCTGAGAATGTTCCTGATTTACCTTTGAGAAAAGAAAGGAAGTGGGCAACAGCGGGCTTGCGTCAAGCTATGAGAATTGCAGCCGAAGAAGGTTACGACCAAGTTGCTTTGACTACCGGACGTATGCAAGCTGAAAGAAATAGAAAGATAGGCGATATTAGTGAAGCTATATTCTATAAGCAAACTGGTAAAGATAGTACAGGTTGGTCAGTACAAGGCGTTAGAAATGAAGATGAAGGAATGGGTGATTTTTTAATTAACTTTGATTCTTATGAGGACGGCGTTGAAAGACTACCTAAAATCATCGGCAAAGAAAATGCAGAAAAGTTACTTACTACAGCCCCCGATGACTTAGGAGACTACACACTTAAACAGCAAATGACCTTTAATCAAGGCGGTCAGAAGTTCCTTAACTTCTACGACAAAACTTTAATAGATATTTTACAAACAGAGTTTGCTAGTAAATATGATGTACAGATTTCTACGCTTACATATAAACAAAATGACGATACTGTTGAACTGCCTACCTTAAAGATTACTGAAGAAATGCGTGAAGACATTCTAAAAGGGTTAAAGATGTTTAACGAAGGCGGGAAAGTAAATAAATCTAAATCAACATGTAAAACAGCTATGGCGCTTAGAGTTAACTTACAGAAGAAGGGGGCATAATGTTTAAGTATTTTAACATAAAAGATTTTGATTGTCAAGAAACTGGCGAAAACAAAATGAACGTGGACTTTATCCACAGACTAGATGAACTTCGGGAAGCCTGCGGGTTTCCCTTCATCATCACTAGCGGCTATCGTAGCCCATCACACTCAATAGAATCACGGAAGGAGAAACCCGGAACACATGCCCAAGGTTATGCAGCAGACATTAAAACAACTGGCGGAAGTCAACGATACAAGATTATTGAACAGGCGTTCCTGCTTGGGTTTAGCGGCGTTGGAGTGGCTCGTGGTTTTATCCATGTGGACGACAGGGCTATTCACGATGGTAAAGCTCCTGTAGCTTGGTGCTACTAAGTGAGAGTGTTGCTTGCATTGTTGTTTGTTGCGTTGTCTGCAACAGCAGATAATCAACAGGACGGAAGTTTAAACACTTCTAATGTTGATTCTACTGTGTCCAGTAACAATACTACTACAGATGATTCTACATCTAATACATACAACGGTGCAGGTGCGGGTAGTCCTATACCTGTAGGGTCTGCAATAGCCCCCTCTTATATGGCTAACGGGTCTGAAACATGCCTACAAGGTACTTCAGGTTCTATCCAGACTACTATGCTAGGATTCTCTAAAGGCTCTCACGTAGAAGATTTGAACTGTAATAGACGCAGGGATGCAAAGGTACTAAGCGACCTTGGGATGAAGGTTGCTGCAATTGCAAGGATGTGTGAAGACGTAAAAGTCTGGAGGTCTATGTTTGTCTCTGGTACACCCTGCCCTATACTCAACAACGGACAGTTGATTGTAGGTAAACGAGCCTTTTTAGTTATGAAGACGGAACCTGAGACATACATACCGGACTATGGTACAGTTGAAAAGAAGCTTACAAGCAATCAAATATGGTATAATAACCTCTTAAACATAGGAAAAACAATCAATGAAGATAGCGTTGATAATGATGGCGAGTCTGTTAGTGATAGGTTCCGTAGCTCAAGCGAATGAATTAGATAACTTGGCGCAAACCTCTGCACGAATCAGAGATAAAGTAGATACAGGTATAAAGTTAGTAGGTGCAGGCATTGCTCATTCACACATGGGTTACGTTACTGAAGACGGAATATCTCAACAAGC
>TARA_R110001606_G_scaffold49634_2_pt1 | contig 12520 bp, 9 predicted proteins | sample TARA_R110001606 | Tara Oceans TARA_R110001606 (sample SAMEA4398315) | marine metagenome | biome: Polar Biome; feature: [SRF] surface water layer (ENVO:00010504); material: water (ENVO:00002006), including particulate matter (ENVO:01000060) such as... | depth 5 m
GTTCTAGAGCAAGAAGCTCCAGAGTCTAAAGGTTCATTGAAGGATTCGGATAAGCAAGTAAAGAAACGTAAAGGTACAAAGAAATATCGTTCCTCAGCGTTAGCAATTAACAATGCTCCAACTACTAGTGGATTATCAATTCCCACATAAGGTGAAACTCTATGGCTCAGACATGTAAAGAAAGCTATGATAAGCAGTCTACTGACCGGGAGAATTATCTCATCAGAGCACGAGAGTGTGCTCGACTCACTATCCCTGCCTTGATGCCTGAGAGTAGCCACGGTAAGTCAACTACCTTATACACCCCGTATCAAGGTGTTGGCGCTCGTGGTGTGAATAACTTAGCAGCTAAATTAATGCTATCATTGTTCCCACCTAACACACCCTTCTTCCGTTATAGCGTAGATGATTACGCCTTAGAAGAATTAGCACAAGACCCTAAGGCCAGAGCAAAGGTTGAAGAGGCGTTGAACGCTAGGGAACGTGCAGTACAAAGTGAGATAGAGACTTCTGGTTTCAGACCAAAGCTTAACGAAGCATTCAAACAACTCATCGTCTGTGGTAATGCACTTCTAACCTTCCCTAAAAAAGGGGGGATGCGTGTATTCCGTATGGATAAATATGTAGTTAAGCGTGACCCCTCTGGTAATTTCACTGAGATTATCATTAAGGAAGAAGTTAACAAAGACGCATTGCCTGAAGACATCGCTAAATTACTCCCCGCACTATCACCATCCCAGACACTTCCATCTGACAATAACGGACGCGACGAAAACATCATTGAAATTTACACCAAGTATTGGCGTAAAGGTGAGGCTATCTACAGCAACCAACAAATCAATGGTATCGTGATTCCCGGTTCTGATGGCAAGTGGTCAGTAGAAAGACCCCCAGTGCTTGCACTTAGGTGGACAGGTATTGATGGTGAAGATTGGGGACGTTCACATTCAGAGGAACACAAAGGTGACTTGATGACCGCTGAGGGTTTGTCCCGCGCAATCATTGAGTCAGCCGCTGCCGCTGCTAAAGTATTATTCTTGGTGTCACCTAATGGTGCTACTCGTGAAAAAGACTTAGCTGAATCTGAGAACCTAGATATTATCACTGGTCAAGAAGGTGATGTCTCAGTTCTTCAAATAGGCAAACAAGCTGATATGGCTACAGCGGAACGTGTACTTGCTGAGGTAATAACTCGCATTTCATTTGCCTATCTACTGAACAGTTCTATCCAACGGAAAGCTGAGAGGGTTACCGCTGAGGAAATCAGACGTATGGCACAAGAGCTTGAGGACTCCCTCGGCGGAAATTTTGCCGTATTCTCTCAGGAACTCCAGTTACCATTAGTTCAAAGAATAGAAGAACGGATGGAAAAATCTAAGAAACTACCCAAGTTACCCAAGGGCGTAGTTTCACCTCAGATTACAACTGGTCTAGAAGCACTTGGACGTGGACACGATTTAACAAAAATACAGGTCTTCATCAAAGAGGTGGTTATGCCACTTGGAGAAGAAGGCTTTAAGCGTATCAATATAGATGACTTGATCAAGCGTGGTGGTGTCTCTCTTGGTATCGATATGGATGGACTTGTCAAATCTCCTGAAGATTTACAAGCAGAATCCGCACAGATGCAAGAGCAACAACAACAATCACAGATGATGGAGATGGCTAAACCAGCTATGGGTCCAGCAATCAAAGCATTGGCTGATCAAGCCACTAACGGAGCAGAAGAATAGACATGGTTGAACGAGTTACTATAGATAGTACAATCGGAAATACAGAACCGACACTTGAGGAATCCGCACTGGCATTAGGTATTAACCCTGATGGCAGTGACGATCCTATTGAGGAAAACAATGGTCCACCTGAGGGTGTACCAGAGAAGTTCTGGAACGCTGAGACAGGTGAGATTGACACTGAGAACCTACTGAAGTCCTACAAAGAACTTGAGAAAGGTATTGGTGACAAGACTGAAGAAGCTCCTGACCTTGAAGGTGATACCGCTGAGGAAATCATTGATAACGCAGGGTTAGACTTTGCTGTCTTGTCTGAAGAATACGCTGAGAACGGTGAGTTATCTACTGAGGCTTACAAAGCCTTGTCTGATAGTGGCATCCCTAAAGATTTAGTAGATCAATATATTGCTGGTCAACAATCTCTTACAGATACTACAACCAATTCAATGTATGATTCAGTAGGTGGTAAAGAAGCCTATGGTGCTATGTTAGAATGGGCATCAGATTCAATGAGTCCCGCTGAAACAGAAACCTTCAATAAAGCTGTTACCTCTGGTGATGTTAACCAGATGACACTTGCAGTCAAAGGTCTTGAAGCGCGATTTAAAGCTGAAGCCACTTTTGAACCTAAGTCTCCACTTGAAGGTGGTAACCCATCTAACACAGGTTCAACTTACCGTTCAATGGCAGAGCTTATGACAGACATGAATGATGTTCGTTATAAGAAGGATGCTGCATTCCGTGGTGATGTCGAACAGAAACTCGGACGCTCTAGCATTATGTAAACTGGAGACTTGTAGTGACGATAGCATCAAAGCGTAACTACCGAAAAGAATATGACAACTATCATAAAAAACCTAAACAAAGAGTTCGCAACGCTTCCCGTAAACAGGCAAGACGTGACGTAGCTAAACGCTATGGTGAACTAACAATCAAAGGTAAAGACGTTGATCATAAGGACCGTGACCCTACGAATAACTCGGTTACCAATTTAAGGTTACAGAGTGTTCGTAAGAACAGGAAACGTAATTCTTAACTCAACAGATAAAGAGTTAAAATAATCTGCGCCCTCATAGGACATAGCCAAAGGCTGTACCGGGAGGGCGTAGAGTCACCTCCTAGAGTGAAACAGGATGATCTCTTTTTAGAGACACCTCGTGAACCCCGGTTCACACTTTGCAAACTCAAAGACACACAATGCTGCCCTAGACCCCTGCGGGGATAATCTAGTCACGGTTAGTGAGTCGTAGATGTTTCGCATACATCACACTCATATCTAGGAAATAGATTAAACATGTCCTATACTGCCGCAACATTTTCCAGCACTAACGCTGGTGTACCCGCTGGTCCGGGTGATTCTGATAGCCTCTTCCTGAAAGTATTCTCAGGCGAAGTTATGGCTACATTTAATAAGAAAACGGTTATGAAAGAACGTACCCGTATTCGTAATATCGCTTCAGGTTCTAGCGCACAATTCCCTGCCATTGGCAAAGTTAATGCTGGCTACCACCAACCGGGGGAAGTCATTCTTGGTCAAGCAGTTGCCCAAGGTGAGAAGGTTATCACCATTGATGATCTATTGGTCACTGACGTATTCATGTCTAACTATGAAGACGCTAAGAACCACTATGAAGTCCGTGGTGAGTACACTACTCAAATGGGTGATGCCCTTGCTCAGGTCTATGACCAGAACTTGTTTGGCCTAGCCTTCAAAGGTATCGCCGCTGGTACTGCTGGTGCAGTAACTGGTCAAGGCCCAGCCGTTCGTAAACCGATTGGTACAGCTACTCCAACAACTACTCAGGTTGTCGATGAAATCTTCACAGGGGCGGCTGCTTTCGATAGCACAAATATCCCTAAGGAAGACCGTTGTGTGTTCGTTACTCCAACAATCTACTGGGACTTGATTCAGGACGGTTCGTTCTTGGATCGTGACTTTGGTAACGATGGTAACGGCTCTCAGGCAACTGGTGGCTTGATGCGTGTAGCTGGCTTTGAAGTTATTCCTACGAATAACATGGCTATCAACCACGGTACTGATACCCTTAGTGGTTCTCAGGCTGGATCAGCTACGACTGACTACGACATCAACGCTTCAACTTATGTTGCAATGCTGATGCAGAAACAAGCTCTAGGTTCTGTCCATTTGATGGACCTTGCTTCAGAAAGCGAATACCAAATTAACCGCCAAGGAACCTTAATGGTTTCTCGCATGGCTGTTGGTCATGGCATGTTGCGTCCTGAATGTATCTATGGCATCGACGCTGCTACCAGCTAAACAAATTAGGGAACTCTTAACGGGGTTCCCTTTTTTTTATTTAAGGAATAAATAATGGCAGATGCCTTAGCTCCGACAACTGAGCTTGAAGCTATCAATGTGATGCTCACCAACATTGGTGAAGCTCCAGTTAACTCATTAGAGTCAGGCGTTGGACTTGATGCTTCTACCGCACAGATTGTATTAAAAGAATCTTCACGTCACACACAAGCAATCGGTTGGTTTTGGAACTCTGAGCATGTCAGGTTATCTCCTGATAGCTCTAAGAATATCATACTACCTCTGAACACAATGAAAGTAAGACCTATTGGTCAATCTTCTCAATATGCATACGTCTATCGTTCAGGGAAGTTGTACAACCGTGAACCTTTCACAAATACTTTTGAGTTTGACTCAGCGGTAGAACTAGAAATTACATACGAGTTACCTTTCAATGACTTACCTGAAACGGCAAGACGTTACATAACTTTCGTAGCATCACGTATGTTCCAAGAGCGTAAACTTGGGGTTCAATCCATATCACAACAGAACCGTAATGATGAAGCACGAGCCAATGCTGTTCTGCGTCAAGAAGAAAACCATGTCGCAAGACGTAACGTGGGTAACTCTTCAATGTCTATGAAGCGTATTCTTGATCGACAACAAATGAGTTTCTGGAGAAGTTAAATGCCACTAGTAAGTGACGCTCTGCCAAATTTAATTGGGGGTATATCACAACAAGCCCCAGCGTTGCGTACTACCAACTCAGCGCAAGACTTAAAGAACGCTTATCCATCCGTTGTTGATGGTCTTCAGAAGCGGCCTCCCTCACAGCATATCAAAAAGATTTACACAAGTGATCCCGGTGGGATGGGCGTGATGGTATTAGATCGCCTTAATTTTGGTACAAACGTAATCACTGTTACTAATGGTGACCTAAAAGTTTTCACTGAGGCTGGTATTGAAGAAACAGTATCCTTCCCTAATGGTAAAGCTTACCTGTCAGCCACTGCTCCTAATACACAGTTCAAGATGCTTGCTATTGCTGATACAGTATTTGTTCTTAATACGACTGTATCAACGGCTGCAATACCTATAGCTGATTCACGTACAGACCCAGCAACTAGGGCCACTGTATACATCAAGCAAGCCATCGCAAATAAGAACTACTCAGTTTATGTCAATGATGTACTCAAGGCTAATTTCACAACTAACAACACTACAGTTGAAGGCACTGATGCAATCGCCTCTAGTCTATCAAGTACACTCAATAGCGCAGGGTACACAACCTCATCTGTATCATCTTCCATCATCTTCTCTGGGTTAACTCCCGGTGATATCATACGTGTAAAAGACGGTTATGGTGACCGGGGTACTAAAGCTGTCAATCAATCTATTGATAAGTTTGGTAACCTTCCACCTCATGATGCTGAAGGACGTATCGTTCAGGTGCGTGGTGACATTGAAGAAACTGGTGACGATTACTACGTAGAAATGCTTAGTGGTTTATGGACAGAAGTAGAAGGCTATGAAGCTGGTGAAACATTTAATACATCTTTGATGCCACATGTTCTTGTAGATAATGGAAATGGAACGTGGACATTCAAAGAGCATATATGGGGATCACGCGAAGCTGGAGACTCTGAGAGTAACCCAAGTCCTTCATTTGTAGGTAATCAAATTCAAGCCATGTTCGTCTATAAAGGACGTATGGTAATGCTTACTGATGAAAACATCGTTATGTCAGAAGTGAATGAGTTTGAAAGCTTTTATCGTAAGACGTTGGTTCAACTTGTGGACACTGAGTTAATTGATATTGCATCAACGAACAACCGTGTCTCAAATATGTATCATGGTGTTCCATTCAATGAAAACATCTTGTTATTCTCTGACAAAGCTCAATTCAAACTGACAGATCAGGAGCTTCTATCTCCATCAGATGTTCAGTTGGTTGTATCATCACACTTTAATACATCAACTAAATGTACTCCTATAATGGTTGGCTCCAATGTTATGTTTGTTGATGATGCAGATGATTACTCCTATGCGTCACTTAGAGAATACTTTCTTGCCAATGATACAGGTCAGGGTGACTCTGCTAACTTAACCATCCAAGTCCCTAAGTATTTAGCAACTGGTGTAACCAAGATTTCTTCATCGACTACTGAAAATGTTGTCGCTCTGTTTACCTCTGGTGACGCTGATGCGATATATGTGTACAAATACCATTGGGGTAACGAAGGTAAGGTTCAGTCCTCATGGACTACTTGGACTTTCACTCCAGATACTAAGTTGTTATCTGGGGAATTTATTGGGAACAAACTCTATATTGTTTACGCTAAGACAGATGGAGTTTTCCTTGATGTAATTGACTTCCAAGAAATCCTAGTTGCTGCATTCGATGATATAGGTATCTTACTTGATCGAAGAACAACACAGGCTATAGCTACTCCAGCGTTGTCTGGTAGTAACACAATTGTAACACTTCCGTATTCACTTGTAGCTGATGAAACAGTTGAACTTGTGATTGCTCCCGGTGGTACAACAACAGCCGGGGTGGTTCATAAACCATTATCTGTATCAGGTGTAACTGCTACTTTTGAAGGTGATCTAACGACTGAGAATTACTACGTAGGTATTCCTTATACCTTTGAGTATGTACTCAATCCTATTTTTCTACGTAAAGGTGAAGAAGCTATTCAAGATGGTAGACTGCAAATGCGGTATCTATCCCTTTTGTATCAGTCTTCTGCTTTCTTTGATGTAGAGTTCACTGACACTAATGGTAAAATCTATAACCAAGCATTCACTGGGCGTAACTTTGGGTCCAACCAGAATATCTTGGGTACTGTAGCCACAGAGGATGGAGAATTTCGTGTCTCTATCCCCGGTCAAAACGATAGGATAACTATCAAGGTTACCAATAATTCCCCTTTTCCAGCTAACTTTTCAGCTATTGAGTGGGAAGCCATGTTCACAGCCAGAACTACGAGGTTGTAGATGAAGTATGTCCGACAAGTTCTCCCCGGTGACGTTGAGATGCTGGCAGACCAGATGCGTCCTAGTGATGTATCTGAAGTAGCAGCGGCCTCCGGGTTGGAACCTTTAGAAGCCCTACGCTTAGGGGTAGCTAATGATCGCTATACGCGAATCCTTCAAAACGCTGAGGGAGAACTTGTCGGCATCTTTGGTGCTACATGGGAAGACGATTCTACTACTGCAACAATATGGATGCTTGGGACAAATTTGTTAGAAACTATCCCTTTAACATTCGCCCGTCGATCACGAGAAGTGATTGATGATTTATTTAATATATCAGGTGTTCACATAATGTGGAACCTGACTGACGCTCGTAACACCAACCACCACATGTGGCTTAAATGGTGTGGAGCTAAGTTCCTCGCTAAGTATCCTATGGGTATTAATGGTGAGGAGTTCATAGAATTTGCAATCATTAGGAATAAATAATGTGTGATCCCGCTATAGCTTTGGCAGTGGTTGGCGCTGGTCAAGCCTTCATGGAACATCAAGGCGCTGTTGCTGACGCTGATGCAAAAAATGCCGCAACCGCCCAGACTCACCAGAGTGCTCGTGATGGCACTAAGTTCAAACATCAACAAGAAACACGTAAGTATATAGAAGACCAAGCCGCTATTCGTGAGGAAGGCTTCGATGCTTCCTTAGATAAGACAGCGGCTATGGCTACCGCTCAAGCTATTGGTGGTGCTTGGGGTATACAAGGTGCATCTGTTGAAGCAGTTATTGCCTCTGAAGCTCAAAAAGGTGCACGTAATGCTGGACGTATAGACATGAAACAAGAAAACTCCTACATGGATTTCCTTGCTGGTGTAGACGCTGCGTCAATGCAAGGTAACCAACAGATATCTGCTAATCCATTCACCGCTGGTCCTTCAATGATGGACGGTATTATGGGTGTCGCTATGAATTCTGGTCTGGGTTATGCCACAGGTGGTGGCTTTGATAATTTCTCATTTAGTTCACTAAAGATACCTACATCTTCACCTAGCCCTGTCAAAGTCTCTTCTTCTGCATATGGTTCAAATCCATTATATGTTACGTGATAAGGAAATAATATGGCTCAAAAAACAGTAGCTGCCCCCGGTTCATCTGCGCGTGTCTTTAATACATTCACTCCTCATAACGCCATTCAGGGTGCGGGAGATAAAGCACGTAGTCTAGCTGGTTCACTTGGCGTTGCTATGAAAGTAGCAGAGCCTCTTGTTAAGAAATATAATGAAGGTGAAGTAAAAGCGGGTCTAGCGGCACAAACCACTGGAATACTAAGTGATGGCACTAAGATTCGTGCAGGGGATATGCATAAAGACCAATCCTCTCACTGGATGAAAGGCTATAAGATTGGATCGGGACGTAAGATAGCTAATGACGCTCAGATGAAGTTGATGACTGCTTATCAAGATGATCCTATTAAAAACTCTCTTGACCCAGCCGCCTATCAAAAATGGATGACTGAGAGTCTACAGGAAATACTATCAGAAAATGGTCAGGTCACTGATCCATTTGTTCGTCAAGGTCTGATGGAATCCATGCCCCAGCTTCAAAGCAATATGAACTCAATGCAGACCAAGAACATGCGGGTAAAACTAGAAGCTGACACTATAGATCAACTATCAAGTGACATGCGTTCTATCTTTACAAACTTTGATCTTGGAACAGGTGAATTTAATGGTGTTGCAGAGGGTGACATGGTTACCAAGATGCATGAAACCATTAAGAATCTTTCAGACGTTAACTTTAATACTAAGGGCATAACTGGTGATCAGATAAAGACAACAGTCTTTGACGCTTACTTCAATGAAGGACTTCGACGGGCTACTAATATATCCAAAGACACTGATGCATTCTCAGCGGGTGAATTCTTGAAGGCATTCCCAAAGAGTATGCGTAATGCTGAAATCAATAAGAACTTTGCTGCTAAGGTAAAAGATTTGGAAACCGCTTCATTCTCAAGATTAAATGACATGGAGACAACCCGGAAACGTACAGTACAGAAAGCTGCTAATCAATTTGTAAGTATGAGTCTTGAAGAACGTGAGTCAGTTGAGGGTAAAGCTTTACTGGTACGTATTGGAAATCAGGATTTTTCTTTATACCAGAAGATCAATTCTTCTATTGAAGCTAAAGCAACAAATGCTATTGAGATTGACCCTGCAATTGAACAACGGAATGTTGAAGATATTAAGGATCAAATTGATAAAGCAGCTTTTGGTACTGAAACAAATGGTATGGAAATTGTAAAAACAAACTTCCGTAAAGCTGGAGGTTTCTATAGTTTAGAAGCCTTTAACGAACTTTCAGAATATGTGGAACAAGGTGACAAAACTAATAAATGGTTGAACCACGGTTCTATAAAAGCGGCTGAACAAGAACTGTTTGCAGAGTTTAATCTATCAGGTACGGGTCAAGATAAGATCAACAGAATGATGGTGGATCTTTCACCTTCGTTACAACTACAAATCACCCGTAGTGTCCAACGACAGTGGAAAGGTGGTTACAAATCCGTCCTAGAAAATTTAATTAAGGATAGTAAACCTATAAATTCATCAACTCTTAGGGAGCCTTTACAGGCTCTACAAGACGAAATTGCATTACGTCACCACAAAATGGTTGATAAAAATTTCAAAGATTTATCACAGGTTGAAGATTCTAAGAAATCGAAATCAACTGATCCTATACCTGTTATTAATAAACCTAATCCAACAGTTGTTAATAAACCTAATCCAACAGTTCTCAATAGTTTTGAGAGTGTAACAGGACCTTGATAAGGAACCAAAATGGAAGAAACTACAGTAACTCCTCAGGTACAAACTGAGGAAACCCCTCAACCGTATCTACCATCATGGGAACGTATTGATCGATCCCGTGGTAAAAAGGAGTTAGTGTTAAAACCATTAACTGATGTCTTAAATGTAGGTGATCAGAACGAAGCATTGACTCGCGCTGAACGTATGTTGGCTGGCCCTAATGAAGACCATGTTGAACGTATGCGTAGACACAGGGACAACCCTGAGGTTATTGGCATGTTTGACCATATGTATGGAAAAGGAGCAGCGGAAGCTGTGACTGATCCTAGTTTCATGGAGAACATTGCTGAGATTCCTTATGGATTATTACATGGTGCAGGGGCGGCTGGTGATGAAATAGGAACCTCAGTCGAACATGGTCTAGAGTGGCTTGCTGAGAAAGTTGGATATGATGTTGACTTAGATTTAAACCCTAATCTTAACGAAGGTATCCCTAAGCCTTACACAGGGACAGGAAAAGCATTCTCTGGTTTATTCCAATTCGGTACAGGGTATGCTGCTACGTTTCCAGCCAAAGCTATTAAAGCTGGTAAGGTAATGAAGACTGCGCTCCCTTGGGTTCGTAGTGCATTATCAGATGGCTTTGCGTTTGATCCTGATGATCCCATGTTCCTTGACCTCGTAAGTGGTCTTGGGATGGACTCAGGGCAAACCAGTAAGTGGCTACACGATCCAGATGACTCTGAGATGGAGAAGCGTATCATCCGTATGGTTGATGGTGCTATCCCAGCGGTTGCACTAAGTGTATTATTTAAAGCGTTGAAGTCAGCCAAAGCTAGTATCATGGGAAATAAACCTCCCGATGATATTGATAAACAAGTCTCTGAACTTGTGGCAGAAGTTAAAGAACTTGATGAGGCGGGTGCAGTAGTCAAAGTTGACTCAGAAGGTAAAAAGTACATCTCCGTAAAAGTTAAATCAACGGTAGATGATGAAGCTGCCCCAGTGACACCTGAGGGTGCTCCTATGGCCCCCCTTGCTGATGAAGTTCAACCAGTATCTCCAATCGTTGATGACGTTGTGGATGTATCTACTACCCCTCGTATTGATGCTGAAGGTGTCGATGATCTTATCACGAGTGAAGTAGGTAAAGTTAAGGCACGTCCAACACAACACACAGACCCTGACATACTTGTCGCTGAGATAAAAGCTAAGGGTTCTGAAGTATCCATGTTGGAAACTCGTGGACGTAATAAAGGTCATCCTGATGAACGGTTTGTATCAACCCTGAAGAAAATATGGGATGATACAACTGATGAAGTATTCTTCGCTGCTAAGACCACTAGAGAACAGGCATTACCTGTAGCTAAGAATATAGCTGACTCTATGGTGGAAGCTATCAAACACGGTGTGACACCTGAATCCCTAACAACAATAATTGAAAACGGTTTGAAGTTTGGTGATGGGCCTTCTTTAATGTTGGCAACTAAATCTGTCATCAAGTCACTCGACGTTGAACGTGCAGTTAGAGCCAAGGCTATTAAAATCCTTGAAAAAGAAGGTGACACTAATAGTCTTAAAATAGCAAACCAACTATATGATGATAACTTAGCGACATACTTAATGATATCTAAGTTTGATGAAGCTATCGGATCAACTTCAGGTGCAACTCTAAAAGCACGTCAGTTTGTACCCTTTGTCTTCCGTAAGAAGATGAAGGACGCGATTGATTTTACTGATGAAGTGAGCACCCCTTCTGTAACTACGGTTAACAAAAAGGGTGAGCCAACAAAAACTAAGAAGATCACACGTCAAGATAAAGTTATGACTCTGGAGAAACTCCAAGAGTTACGTCGAGATGGTATTCGTGTTCAAGACGCTGAAGACTATATTGATGAACTTATGAAGGGTGGAGAGATTCCTGTTAAGAATATCTTTGGTAAGATGAGTGATAAACCTACTTTACTAAACAAGTTCTTTTTAGGTGTTAATGAATATCGTACTAGTGCAGGTTTGCTTTCTGGTCCTAAGACCTTTGAAATAAATGCCATCACTGGTATTGCTAACACTATATTTTCACCTCTAGTGGAAGCTGTGGGTAAAGGTAGCCTAGGTCATGCAACTACTCAATATGTTGGTATGGCTAAAGGTTATGCGAGGGCTGGTTCAGCTATTGTACAAGCCTTCCGCACTGGTGAAATAAAACTTACCAACAGTGGATCACGTCTTGAGAATAACACAACGGAGATGATCCCCGGTATTGGTGGTTCAATCATCCGTACTCCCGGTAAAATCCTATTGGCTACTGATGCTGCACTCAAAGAGTTCAACTACAGTGGTGCAGTATATCTTCATGCAACTGAGCTTGCTAAGAGGAGTGGACTCAAAGGTGATGCCCTTAAAGCTTTCGTTAAGAAAGAACTAAAGGCATCTTATGATGAAACCACAGGTCTTGGCACAAATTCTAATGCTAGAGAAGTTGCTGACATAAGAACCTTCACCAAAGACTTTCAGACCAACTCCAAGTATGGAGGTGAGAGATTTTTAGGTGTACTCCAAGATGGTCTTAACAGATCAGTCCTTTCAAGACTTATTGTAACACCCTTCTTTCGTACTCCAATTCGATTAGTTGAATCTGGCCTTAGGTATATGCCCGGAGCACAGTTAACAATGAAGCGTATGCGAGATGATCTTGAGGGTAACAATGGGTTAATAGCTCAATACAAAGCTCGTGGTGAGCGTATGAT
>TARA_R110001606_G_scaffold13525_2_pt1 | contig 12515 bp, 22 predicted proteins | sample TARA_R110001606 | Tara Oceans TARA_R110001606 (sample SAMEA4398315) | marine metagenome | biome: Polar Biome; feature: [SRF] surface water layer (ENVO:00010504); material: water (ENVO:00002006), including particulate matter (ENVO:01000060) such as... | depth 5 m
CAAACTCTGACGCAGCAATCTGGTTTAAAGGTAGTGAAGATTACGCTGCAGATGATGAGCTAATATATGATAACTATGGTCATATAAGTACTGCAGGAGTACATCCTAAACTAAACAAGATAGTAGAAGCAGCCGGATGGTATTGCGAGCCATACGACGCTGGAACTTTATTCGCAATTAAGGAGTAATAATGAAACATATAATAAGATTTATAAAATGGTTCTTTCCATGGGACCAAGAAGTTAAATGGTTGTTAGTAGTTTTAGGAGCTTGTGTTGTAGCAATGATATTGTTTGCTAGTGGTTGCAGCACAACTGAAATGATCTACGAGCAAGAAGTAGTCGGTGAATTCAGCTACGACATTAATCAACGTCTAATATGTAGTCCAGCTGATGCTGAGCTTTGTATAGGTTTTGAAACAGAGGAGTTATGATATGGGATTAAAAGAAACTTATTGGATGGCAGATAAACCAAAGCCAAAGAAAAGACCAATAGACTATAGTGTCTCAAGAGAAATCAAAAAGTATACGGTTTGGGTAGGTGGAACAGAAATGACAGATCATTATGTTACATACACAAGCGCAAAATTACTTTATGATAATTATGAAGGTCAAGGGTATAAAGATATAATAATAAAGGAGAGATAATATGTACGACTATAAAATATATGTATCAGGTGATGAAGAAGCAGTAGAAAGAGTTTACGATCACGACACACCTGAAGAAGCTCTAGAGGATTATAATTCAAATTATGATAGCTCAGATAAAAAAGGCATTAGAGCAGAACAAATCAAGATTGTAGTAAGTAACCAATGGTCAGGTGACGACGAAACATTCGACACAACTGATGAAGCTTGTGAATGGATAAGTGAACAAGAGGTGATATACTATAGTGTTGCAATGAACTATTTAATAGAAAATGATGTATCATTAGATGAAAGCTTAGAAGAAGCTGATGCTATGGGACTTTCAATTACTGATTTAAATAGTGAGCTGCTAGCTACAATTCTTCTACAAAAGATGCTTAACGAAAATATAAATGAGGTGTAATATGAAATATATAAAATTATTTTTAATTTATACAGCGTTTTTATCGTCCATTCTCTCTGCTGTTTGTTTAGTTTATATAGTATTATGGCTAACAGCAGTAAGTGATTGGATGATATCGATGGGGTGGTTAGTATGAATACTACTTTTTATACGTACTACTCGGACTGCTGCAATGAAACTGTGTGTGATCAAGATACAAGACCATATTGCAGTGATTGCGGCTCAGAATGTAGAGCTCTAACTACAGAGGAATATGAAGAAGAGCAAAGAGAGATCGAAGAAGAAAAACTGCGAATGAAAGCAGATCATATGAGAGACGAACTAAAGGAAGGTGATATATGAGTACACATTGGATGGACAATAATGATTGGAAACGCGAAGCTGAATACGAAACAATACATGAAACCTATAAGCTACAAGCTCATGGTGAAATGATTGATGAGTTAAAGCAGATCGAAGTTGTCTACAGAAGATTGATCGACACGAAATCAGGATTTATCAAAAAGAGTAGAAAAGGACTTGCGCTTGAGTTACTTAAACAAGCTTGGTCTTTAGGCTATTATATATATGATTTACCTGACGAAGAGCCGTTCGATACCGTGGAATATGAATTTGACGAAGAGATAGATGAGTATCTCAACGAGAATATGTATCCATGTTTATTAGGTGATGATATTAGCAATAAAGCTGCTATTAGTCAAAATCTCTTAGGAGAGATGTATGGGAAAGGAAACCGTAACGACTAAGTCAGAAAATGATCAAGATTATATATACGATATAGTCGATAGTATATATAAAGACATACAGATCATGTTTAAAGGAACAAGATCTACTTCTGATGATGATGTCAAACAGTATATAAGAGACAATATACAAGCTACATATGGAAAACGGAAAAGATGGCGACAAATGAAGTTGTCAAAAGAAGAAATATTTAATGAAGTTGTAAAAGAGTTATTTGGAGAAAAATAATGAAAAAAGTTAGAAATTACACCGAGCTAGTAACATATATAAAAGAAAAAGTTGATCCAAATAAAGTTAAGGTGAATTTGTTTCAAGATTATGATGTCGCTCAGCATAGCTCTATAGTATGTGGAGCTTTTAATCCTTACTTTGAAACAGAGAGTGTAGGAATACCAATTGAGATCGATATATATGTCAACACTATAGACGTTGATATAAGTACTGATGAAGCAATCGAAATACTTGACGAATTTAGTCTAGTATTAAGACATGAGCTTATTCACTTGGAACAATACACAGAAGATAGATTTGATTTCGATGATATCGATGCAAATGAGAAAGAAGCTTATGCAAGGGAAAAAAAAGAAATACCGTGGTATAAAAATATAAAACTATAATAATAAAAGGAGTTGTAATGAATAAGTCAGAAAAAGTACAAAAGAAAGCTCTCGAAGCAGCGTTAGCTATGTTTAAAACAATCAATAAGAAAAAACTAAAAAGGAGTAATGAAAATGATAGTAAATCTAAAGTTTGATGACTACTACGAACAACAGTTTATATATGATTTGTGTCATATATCAACACTAGTTCCAGGAACCTACAAAATGATCAATACAAGTGCTGAGCCTGAAGTTATGGATGGCAAAGAACCTGTAAGACGTGAAATAGAAATTGAGGTTGATATAGATGATGAGTTCGATAAAAATACGGTAGCTGAAATAATGAAAATGTGGTCCAAACACTACCAAACATCTAGAAGTGAAAATCAAGCCAACAACTATAAAAGTGAGATAGATAGTATAAGAAAAGAGTTACTAGATTAATAAGGAGAAATAAAATGGCTGATGTAACAGAAGCTGTAAAAGGCAGATGGCATGGTATTCTTAAAACACTTGGTGTTGACGAGAAATACTTGCAAAACAAAAATGGTCCATGTCCATTATGTGAAGGTGAAGATAGATATACTTTCACAGACTTAAATGGCGATGGTGTTTATTTATGTCGTGGCTGCGGCAACGGAAATGGCTGGACACTTGTTCAAAAACTGTTCAAGTGGGATTTTCGTACTGCAGTAGAACATATCGAACCGCTAGTAGGTATCGGTAAAGTAGAAAAACTAGAAATAACTCCAAAGAAAGATCCTGTACCAGCATTAAACTATGTTGGTAAGCAAGCTAAACCAATAGAATACAACGGATCAGTAGGTAGATACTTACGATCACGTGGTGTTGTAGATATACCAGATGGTTTAAAAGAAGCAAAATTAGATTACTTTGAAGATGGTACATCAAAAGGTAAATATGATTGCATGCTTGGAGTTATCAAAGACTTCGAAGGCAACGGAGTTTCTTTCCATATCACATATACAAAAGACGGTAAGAAAGCTGATCTTAAAAACAGTAGAAAAATAATGCCGCCTAAAGGCACTATTACAGGTTCTTCTATAAGATTAGATGTTGATTGGCAGGAAAAATCTGTGCTAGCTTCTTTCGGTGAAGATACTGGAACTGGTATGAAAACAATATGTGTTGCAGAAGGTATTGAAACTGCTTACTCTGCAAGTCAAGATTGTGGATATCCAGCTTTCGCAGCAACTAATGCTCACTGTCTAGAAAACTTCATTCCGCCAAATGGTGTAGAATGTGTAATGGTTTATGGTGATAATGATGCATCCTTTACAGGACAAGCTTCTGCATATATACTAGCTAAAAGGCTTAAAATGAAAGGTATAAAAGCTTTTGTATTTATTCCTGATAAAATAAACACAGACTGGAATGATTCAATGCATAGTGATTTCAAAGACTTCTTGGAGAATTAAAATGAATAACGTACAAGAAATAGTTTGGATAATAGAAGAAAAAGTAATGCAAAGCGGAAGTAGTAATAATAACAATTCCGCAATCAAAGAAATAAGAAATGCAAACTGTCTACGTGACGATTTTAGAATGGTCAACATAGTCAAAGAAACTTTTAATTACCTTACATCAACATTCAAAAGACATGAAGGAAAAATCATGTTAACAAATACTAATATGAATGTTGGTGAAATATTTGTAAAACACTTAGGATTAGAAAATACAAATATAGTAATTAAGATGAAACTTGGCTGCATAGTATTAAATGCACTTATCGATCAAGAGTATTTAATATTAACTAGAGAATCTTTTTATACCATAGAAGAAATTATGGAAAATGGTAAAAAGAGAAGTGTAAGACTAAGACCATATCATCTAGAAATGGGACATAAATACGGAAACATAATACTAGATGAAAAAGAAAGAATAGGAATATCTAGACATCAATATCCAGCTTGGAAAAAGAATACTAGAATGGTTGACGGTGTCAAAGATCGACTAATAAAATCTTCTATAAAAGAAATCGATCAATATTCAGATTATGTAAAAGCAGTTAACAGATTAGAAAAAGTTAAATGGTCTGTGAATGCAAGTGTTGCAAAAGTTAGTGAATTGATGGAAGACAAGCTAACAGAAACAATACTTAAATTAAAAGATAAAGATAATAATGATGTTTACTTCGATGCAAGAGATATAAGACGTGAAAATATAAACAAAGAATATATCGACGTAGATTTATACAGAGACGGATCATTGTTTGAACCTGATAAAGGAAATGCAACAACAGTGAAAACCATTGAAGATGAATTGAACAAAGAAGAAAAACGTGTGAATTCATTGAAAAAAGATGGTAAAGCACTAATAAAGTGTAAAAGAAAAATAAACAAACTTAATAGATTATTTGACAGACACAATCTCATGTGGACTGCAAAACAATTATGTTTAGCTACACAATCAAAATCAGCAAGAAATCATGCAATACTAAATAGCATACATGGATCAAACGGTTGGGCATCTTATACATTTTACTTGTCTATGTTTTTAGATTTCAGAGGCAGAGTATATGCAAGAGATCCATATTTCTCATATCAGTCTAGTGACTTAGCAAGAGGACATTTACAATTTCATGAAAAACAATTAGTAACTGAAAAAGGTTTTAAGCATATATTAATTCATGCTGCAAATAGTTATAATCAGTCTTATACTATAAAAGAATTAAAAGAATTAACGTGGACTAAAACAAATTACGTTAACGATCTTGTTACTGACGGAATACCAGATTTATCTGTAGACAAAATGTCATTAACAGATAGACAAGAATGGTCAGAACAAAATACAGACTTATTCTGGAATATTGTTGATGATCCAATTGCAACTCAAGATATATGGATGCAAGCAGAAAAGCCTTGGGTATTCTTATCTGTATGTTTTGAGATATGTAGTTATCATGGATCAGTATTAACTGGTGAAGATCATTACTCAAATTTACCAATAGCAATTGACGGATCATCAAATGGCACTCAACATCTCGCTGCAATGTCTAAAGACGAAATAGCAGGTAGAATGGTAGGACTTACAGAGCAAGAAAAACCTATCGACTTTTACATAGTTGTCGCTAAAGGAATTCTTAATAGAAATATTGAATCTGACTTAGGTGAAATACTATCAAAAATACCTATGAAATTAATACGAAAAGGTATTAGCAAACGTGGAACTATGACAAAAGCATACGACGCAGGAGTTAAATGTATTGCAGATATTATATACATGGATTGTTATGATGCTGGAATGACTACAAAGTACGGAATTACAAAAACTATAGCCAAAAAGCTGTCAAAAGATCTTGTAGAGACTTATAACACTATTTGTTCAGGACCAGTTTCTATCAAAAACTACTTACAAGCCCTAGTAAAGCATAGAGTTAGCAAACAAAATGAAGATACGGTATGCTGGATGAGTCCTAGTGGCTTCCCATGTGTGTCTGAGAAGTGGATTATGAACAAAAAGAAAATAGAATTACCATTTACCTCAGGAAGAATACAAGTTGTAGTACATGAGCAAACAACACGACCAGCAATGCACGAAATGATATCAGGAATCAGTCCAAATTACGTTCATTCAATGGATGCAGCTCATATGTCATTAGTCATTGTCGAGCTAGAAAAAGCAGGTATATTATCTTTCGGTGCAATACATGATAGTTTTAGTGTTCATGCAGAAAGAGTTGACGAGTTATTAGATATAACAAAAGAAACTTTTATAAATATTTATGATAAAAATATATTCAAAGATATGAGAAATGAAATAATCAGTAACGATCCTTTATTCGTAGAAAGTGAACCTACTAAAGGAAAACTAGACTTATTAGAATTGATGAAATCTGACTATTTCTTCTGTTAGTTCGACCACTCCCTTATAGAGCCTACAGAGATCATTATAGAAATAAAAAGGAGTTATTATGAATGAGAGTTTAAGCAATATAATAAATCATCTAAGTGCTATACCAGTAACAAAAGCCTATATAGAATATAGAAAGAAACATTGGGAATTAGGTTATTCTAAGGCAGAAGTACAACTAGATGCCCAACTACTAGAATACTATTTAATAACGTTAGGTCTTGTTGGTAAAACAGACAGTATTAAAAATGACTTCTATTACGATTATATGTTAGTAGATGTTAAAGAAGTCAATAATAAATGGTTCAACGTCGGTGGTAAAAGTGGCGATAAAAAACATTGGTGGATAGATAATGTTAATGAAGGTAATCTAACTCATTTTCTATTCATAAAAACAGATCGAGACTCAAGTAAGCTATTATCTGTAGGTGATACAGTTAATGTTCTTGAGCATAAATTATATGCAGCAATGGATATAATAAATCAATTAGAGAAATCTAATTATGGTGGATACTATATGGATCCAAAGAAAATATTTAATAATAAGGAGCAATAAAATGGGAAAAATTATAATCGATATGCCCTCAGAGAAAATGCAACAAGTAGTCGAAGATAATATGGTTGGCTACGAAGAAGCTATTAAAAATTCTAATGCTTATAAAGAATTAGAACGAAAAATAGGACTCGATCATGTAGTGGCTATGATAGCATTGTGGGGTCGTGATAGAAAAATAACAACAAACGGTGTTCCAATAACTCAAGCTATTAAAACTCTCGAAGAGTGTCATGAATTGTTAGTAGCAATTAATACAAATGATACTGATGAAATAATAGATGCTATTGGTGATATTGTGGTAACATTAGTTATGCAGTGTGAATTACAAAAGATAAGTCTATATGATTGTGTTTCATCTGCTTATAACGAAATTAAAGATCGTAAAGGTCATCTTAACGAGGTAGGTGATTTTATAAAAGAAAAATAATAAGGAGACATAATGAAATATAATAACTTACATTTAGAAGCAAAAAATACAACTGATGCTTATAATCAGCTGCTATGGCTTGTGTATGCTAAATGGGATTACAAGTCAGAGCCTAGAGGCTTAGCAATAAGAGAAAAGCTTAATGTGCAAATAACTATTGAAAATCCAACTGATGAACCTATAGTTACAGCAGATTATAAAAGAAATGATGTTATTGAAGAATATACTAAGAAAGAATTAGATTGGTATTTGTCAGGTGAAACATCAGCTGATTCTGCACCAAGTAAATTCTGGAAAACTATAGAAAATGAAGAAGGTCAAATAAATTCTAACTACGGTCATATAACTTTGTTCGATCGTACTGAATTCTATACTACGCCTTACTACTTTGCAAGAAATGCGTTAAAGAAAGATAAAGATACTCGTCAAGCTATATGTAGATATAATAAAGCTAAGCATGCAAACCTTAATCCAAAAGATTTTGTATGTACTATGTATCAAAACTTTCACATACGTGAAGATAAGTTACACTCAACTGTCAGAATGCGATCAGCAGATCTTTTTACTGGTCCTGTTTATGATATACCTTGGTTTGCTCATTTAATGGAAATGATGAGAGTAGATTTGTTAAGTACATATCCTGATTTAGAATTAGGTAACTTAACATTTAGCGCAGACAGTCTACATATATATGAAAAAGATATAGATGCTGTTTGTAAAATGATAAACTTCTGGAATCAATCGATTCAACAAGAAGACTTTATAAAATAATAAGGAGAAACAAGATGACACCACAAGATACATTAAGCCATTGTCAAGTGATAATGGAAGCAAAAGCACAAGACTATACCGGTGAGTCGTCAGTCACAATGGCTGATTACTATCCACGTGGTATAGCTACCATATACGATATTATGTGGGCAAAAATGCTAAGAATTAAATCTGTCATGGAACAAATGGAAAGTCGTGACAGTGAAAACTTTGAGTCGATACAAGACTCTTGTGTGGACCTGATAAATTATTCAACGTTCTTTGTAGCTTACATGGACGGTGATATACCAGGTCAAAATAGTGATAAAAATATGTTTAATCAATCAATAGGAGTAAAAAAGTGATATTAGAAAACACAAAAGTAGCTTGGGCTAAACTAGGCGATAATGCAGGTACTAAATACATGTCAGAAGAAAAAGAATGGTCAATTGACTGTTTGCTATCTACTGAGCAAGCTAAAGTCTGGACAGATTCTGGTGTTAAACCAGCTGTCAAGAATAAAGACGGATCTAACTTCGTCAAGCTTAAGAAAGATTGTGTGTGGCGTAACTCAGGTGATCCTAAGAAACCACCAATGGTTGTCGATTCGTTCGGCGATGCAATGGACCCAACAATTATCGGTAATGATTCTGTATGCAATATACAGTACTCAGTACGTGATTGGGAATTCCAAGGTCAAAAAGGTAAGTCAGCGGAGTTAATTGCTGTTCAAGTAGTAGTGTTAAATGAATACACAGGCGCAGGAAGCGATAGTGTAGAGTTTAGTTTCTCTGAAAAGTCAGAGAAAACACTTACTGAAATAACAGAAGGTGACGAAGACATTACGTTTTAGGACTTAATATCTACAGAGGGCATTGATTATTCAGTGTCCTCGATAGATGTTAATAATAAGGAGTAATAAAATGATAAAAATATTAATATTCGGTGGTTTCTTAATAAGTATACTATTCGAATGGTATAGACACCGATGAAACTTAGACAATATCAAAAAGATGTTCTTAATAAATTAATACAAGTAGAAAGAAAAGGTAAGCGTAGAATAATATTACAAGCTGCAACAGGCTCTGGTAAAACAGTTATGGCTGCAGCATTAGTAAAAGCCTTTGTTGATAAAGGTAAAAAAGTATTGTTCTTAGCTCACAGACGTGAATTAATTATTCAGACATCAGATAAATTAAACGACTTCGGTGTTCGCCACGGAGTTATTATGGCTAATCAAAAGAAAGAAAACAGCTTCGCTCCAGTACAAGTTGCTTCAGTAGATACTTTACGCGCTAGAGCAATTACAAAGAAAAATATGGATTTGCCTATAGCTGACTTAATAATAATAGATGAAGCTCATAGATCATTAAGTAATACATATATAAAAATTATAAATTTATATAACAAAAGCTTAATCGTAGGACTTACAGCTACCCCAATAAGATCTGACGGAGTTGGTTTAGGTTCTATTTATACTGACATGGTCAAAGCTCCAGGAATTAAAGAGTTAACAAGACTTGGAAGTCTAATCGAAGCAATTTATTATTCACCAAGTATTCCAGATCTTAAAGGTATTGGATTAATAGCAGGTGATTATAATGCTAAAGAGTTAAGTACTCGTATGGACCTACCAAAACTCGTAGGTGATGTTGTGAGAACATGGAAGCACATTGCAAACGGTAAACAAACTCTAGTATTTGCTTCAGGTGTAAAACATAGTCAAAACCTATGTGAAACATTTATCGACAACGGTATATTAGCAGCTCATTTAGATGGTCAGACACCAACAAAAGAAAGAGTGCAAATATTAAATGACTTCAATTCAGGTAAGTTAACAGTAATATGTAACTGCATGGTCCTTACTGAAGGTTTCGATGCTCCTAAAGCTCAAGTCTGTGTACTCGCAAGACCAACAAAATCATTAGGATTATATATTCAAATGGTAGGTAGAGTATTAAGACCACATCCATCAAAAGATAAAGCAATAGTAATAGATCATGCTGGCGCTGTATACACAAATGGATTTGCTACTGAAGATCATAACTGGGTACTGACAGCAGGTAAGTTACCAGAAAATGAAAGAACAGAACCTAAAGACAGAGAAGAAAAAACTATAGTATGCGAAGGATGTTTCAGGACGTTCAGCGGTCACAATATCTGTCCTGGTTGCGGTAAGATACATAAACCAAAAAGTTCTTATGTAGATTTCATAGATGCTGAGTTAGGTCTAGTAAATAAAAAGACTAAGAAAGTAGAAAGAAAAGAAGAATACGGTGAAAACTTTAAGAAAGAGTTCTATCAACAACTACTCGGTTACAGTGTAATTAAAAACTACAACGATAGCTGGGCAAATTTTAAGTACAAAGAAAGATTTGATAGTTATCCGACTTTCAGAGATGCCGTTGCAGAAAAGCCTAACAAAGAGACGATGAGTTATATTAAACATCTTCAAATAAAATGGGCTAAACGTAGAAAATAAAAAGGAGTAATAATATGGAAATAGTAAATAAAATAGAATATGACGATACTTTGTTGCCTCAGGGTAGTGATTTATGGTTAGAAACTAGAAGAAAATATGGCACAGCGTCAGAAGCTGCAGCAGCTATGGGCGTTAGTCCGTGGATACCTAAGACACCATTACAATTATGGGAGCTTAAAAACGGTGAGTTAGTAGTAAAAACTAACTTTGCTATGTCTATCGGTAATGAATTCGAAGACGAAGCTCGTGAATCATTTCAAAATACAATGCAATCAGTGTTTGAACCTTGCTGCTTAGTTGCTACAGTAAATGGTATGCCTTTGATGGCTTCATTAGATGGTAAAGAAATGTGGTCTAAGTCAGGTAGAGCTGAAATAGTTGAAATAAAAGTACCTTTAAATGGATCAGAGTCACCATTATGGAAGACAATGGTAGACAAAGCACAACTACCTCATCAGTACGAAATACAAATGGAACAACAGATGATGCTAGCTGAGCAAGACTTCTGCCATTTCTGGGTTTATGACAGACATAATAAAACCGGAATACATAGAAGACATTATTCTGATCGAGCACTACGTAAAACTATACTCGATGCCTGGAAAGAATACTTCAAAGGAAAGCCAGAGCCAGGTCCAGATGATATACTTAAACGTGAAGATGAGCAATGGAAAGAGTTAGCATTCTTCTGGAAAGAAGCTAGAGACGAAAAGCTATTGCAAGAAGGACGTATGGAAACTATTAAGAAACAATTAATAGAACTATGCGAAGGTCAATCTCATCAAGGTGCTGGCGTAAGGGTTAGACACAATGAAGACAAAGATCGTTGGACTATTACTAAAATAGGAGCGAGAGATTGATAGCAAGATTGAACTTCCCGTTGTATGTAAAAAAAGGTAAAGCTGGCATATTAACGGGGAACTTATATAGAAATCTACATTGGGCTACTTTAGCTAAAGCAAAAAAGGACTACCATGAAGAGGTCAAAAACTTCGTGGAGTCCTTACCAAAGTATAACAAACTAACTGTTCACTATACTTTATACTTTGCTACTAAACGTAAGCGCGACATAGATAACTTTACATGGGCGCTGCACAAGTTTTTAATGGATGCTATGGTAGAACATGGATCTATAGAAGACGACAACAACGAAATAGTAACCGGTTTTTCATCTCATTTTGGAGGATATGACGATAACAAAGAAGATTATGTTATATTAGAAATAGATGGAGAGGAAAATGAGCCGACAAGTACACGTTAATGATGTAAAGAGTAAGATCAAAACAGTTATAAGCAATACTGAAAGTGAGATAGTATTACTGGAGTGCGTAGCTTGGCTGCAAACATGTGAAGAGCTTAAAAGACTAGGGTTTAATTACTTAACCTTAGATCCAGACGAAAATAATAAAATACATTAAGGAGTTATAATGGAATTACATATAGCAATAATAAGTTCAATAGGAATATGCGTATTCATTTATTTATGGATGCGTAAAGAAAAACAAGCGTCATTTGAAGAAGGTATTTGTTACGCATTAGCAGAGCATGCTAAGTCAAACATAAAATATAAAGTATACGATGATGAAGACGGTGAAAAAGTCATAGAGGTTGCTCATACTAAGGAGAAAAAATGAAAAGTAAATATCTTGGGATAGAAATAAACAGATCTAAAGATAAGGAAATGACCGATCAAGCTAATGATCTACTAAAAGCACACTACCTAAGAGGAAAAGAAAAGTCACCACAAGAGGCTTATGCTAGAGCTTGTGTTGCTTATTCAGGTGGTGATTTAGATTTAGCACAAAGACTATACGACGGAGTAAGTGATGGTTGGTTTATGTTTAGCAGCCCAATACTAAGTAATGCACCGTCACCAGGAGAGATACCCCTTGGTTTACCTATCAGTTGCTTTTTAAACTACGTTCCTGATACGCTAGAAGGTCTTATAGATCATCAATCCGAGTTAGCCTGGCTATCAGTCAAAGGTGGAGGAGTTGGCGGTCATTGGTCAGATGTCAGAGCTGTGAGTGATAA
>TARA_R110001606_G_scaffold118095_1_pt1 | contig 12512 bp, 12 predicted proteins | sample TARA_R110001606 | Tara Oceans TARA_R110001606 (sample SAMEA4398315) | marine metagenome | biome: Polar Biome; feature: [SRF] surface water layer (ENVO:00010504); material: water (ENVO:00002006), including particulate matter (ENVO:01000060) such as... | depth 5 m
AGAGCCCAAGTCGTCCAGCTCAGGGTGATCGCAGCACCAGTGGCATCGGCAATCAGCTTGACCGTCAGCGGATTGGGCGCGGTTGCCGTAATAAACATTGCAGAAGTGATGGGGTTGGCGTGGTAATTAACCAGTGCCAGGTACTTGCCAATCTTGTTGGTATTTTCATTGTCTGGAGTACAGCCATAACTCTGTGCGATCGACAGCATGATCGGATGAATAATCGCACCACCACGTGCGGTGTTGCTGGGCGTGACCGGTGCAATCACCAGTTCCGAAAGGGCCAGCCCGTAACCAATGCCGATGGTTCTTTTGCCAAAGACTGCAATGAAATAATAGCCAATGCGCTCGCCCAACCCGGTTTTGATTAACCCTCGGGAAATCATGATCGCTATCGCTATCAGCCAGATCAGCGAATTATTAAAACTGCCCAGTGCATCGCGAATGGCCGTGCCAGGGTTGTCGCTGGTAACGCCGCTAACGGCCACTACCGTAATTGCAACGATCGAAATAGCGCCAATCGGCATAGCCTTGCCAATGATGGCTGCAATCGTCGCTACGAATATGGCCAGCATCAGCCAGCCTTGAGCAGAAACACCTTCCGGCGTGGGGATAAACCAGATTGCAATCCCAATGGCAACCGCAACAAGTGCAGGCAAAAAATTAAAATCAGATTTAGAGGAGGCCATCACGAAAAACCCGGATAGAGCTGAAAGGAGTAAACACAGGCTAATCCCAAACGTTCACCTCTGCAAACAATCCAGGCTCAGAACCGAAAGATGTCATAGTCCAGGCTCAAAACAGCTATTCTTAGCCGAGAGCTAATTAAAACCTTTTGGAGCACACCCGATGATAAAACCTGAACTCCCGAAATTTCCAACGCTAAAACTGGATGTTGGCCAGCGCATACCGGCCTCTTGGGATTTCGACATCGGCGTGAGTCTTATACTTTTGGTGCCTGAAGCAGAACGCAACGCCCTGGCCAAGTCTCCCTGGGCTGACGTCCTTAAGCTTCGTCTTGCCGATTTCCCGGCGACTTCCAACCCGATAGTAATTTCAGGCCCCAAAGGAACTCGCACTGCCGTTGCATTTGTGCAGGATGATGTTAGCGGTTTCAAGGCTCTAAGCCAGGCGCGCAAACTGATTGCACCACTGTTGGCTGAGCGCACCCGGAAGATCAATGTAATATCGCTCCTTCACAAAGCACAGGCGGCCTGCGTTATGGCCGAAGCCCTGGTATCCGCAGCCTTTTCAGCACTGTTCCAACTGCCGAAAATTTCCGGCGAAACTCCTGATAAGCCACCCCTGGCAGCAATGAACTTCTTTGGCGAGTTCGATGCGGCTGACTTTCGCTACGCCAAGGCCACTGCCGAAGGCAATAACCTGGCCCGCTGGCTGACCCACCTGCCGGGGAATTATCTGACACCCGGGGTTTATCGTGATTTCGCCGAAGCACTGGCGGTTGTCGAAGGATGGGAAGCCGATTTTTACGATCTGGACCGGTTGGAACAACTCGAAGCTGGCGCTTTTTTATCCGTAGTTGAGGCCAGCCCCACTCGTGACGCCGGCATACTGCGGCTGAGTTATCGGCCTAAGGGCTCCGGAGAACAACCATTCGCCCTGGTCGGCAAAGGAATATGCTTCGATACAGGCGGCAGCAATCTCAAGGTAAGCGGCAGCATGCTGGGCATGCACGGCGACATGCAAGGCAGCGCCGTGGCGCTTGGGACTATGCTCGCGCTCACGCGCCTCACATTTTCCCACCCCGTGGACTGCTGGCTGGCTTTGGCTGAAAACCACATCGGCCCAAAGGCAGTCAAGTGCAATGACGTTATTACCGCGCTGAATGGCACCACCATTGAGCTGATCAACACCGACGCCGAAGGTCGCATGGTGCTGGCCGACACCCTTGCCCTGGCTTGCCGCGAAAAGCCAAGAGCCATCCTGGATTATGCCACCCTGACCGGTGCCGTAATCTCGGCTCTGGGCCAGCGTATGGCCGGCGCAATCACCAACCGGCGACAGTGGGTGGAACCCATCATCCAGGCTGGAGAGCATTGTGGAGAGCGGATCTGGCCTTTCCCCTACGAAGACGATTACGACGAAGATCTGAAGTCTGATGTTGCTGATACGCTCCAATGTCGGACAGCAGGAGCAGGCGATCACATCTATGCGGCGCGTTTTCTTGGAAAATTCGTGGATAAGGACGTTGACTGGGTTCACGTAGACATGGCCTCAAGTGGCACCCACAAAGGCGGCCTCGCGCACATTCCCACCGATCTTCAGGGCTTCGGCGTGCGCTTTGGCGTCGAATGGCTAAGCCGCATTGCGCAGGAGTCTCGGTAAACCCACAGGTCAGCTTGCCGTACAACAACGTATTCTGTATGGAAATTCCATACGGAAGCTGAGAAAACTGGAGGCCATTGAAATGAAGCGCATTACTCTTTCCAAACCGGGCGGACTGGACCAACTGCACCTGGATGACGGCCCGCCGCCAGGCGAACCGGGACCAGGCGAGATGCGCGTGCGTATTCATGCCTGCTCCCTTAACTTCCACGACTACGCGGTAGTTGCCGGAGCAATCCCGACTGAAAACAACCGCATCCCCATGGCCGATGGCGCCGGTGTTGTGGAAGCCATCGGCCACGGTGTCACCGAATTCAGGGTTGGTGATCGCGTAGTGTCGACCTTCTTTCCCCAATGGCTGAATGGGCCCGCGCCCATTGACAATTTCACTACCACTCCCGGCGACGGACAGGATGGTTACGCACGTGAGCAGGTGATCCGCCCGACAAACTGGTTTACCCACGCGCCAAAGGGCTACAGCCACGCCGAAGCCGCCACACTCACCACCGCCGGCCTGACCGCCTGGCGTGCATTGGTCATCAACGGAGGCCTGAAAGCAGGCGATACCGTCCTGACCCTGGGTACCGGCGGCGTGTCCATCTTTGCCCTGCAATTTGCAAAAATGATGGGCGCACAAGTGATTTCCACTTCGTCCTCGGACCAGAAGCTGGAACGGCTCAGAGAGCTGGGTGCAGACCACACCATCAACTACAAAACGACACCGGCTTGGGGCGAGAAGGTCCAGAAACTGACCAATAGGCAGGGGGTCGACCATGTCATTGAGGTTGGTGGCCCCGGCACACTGCCGGAATCCATTGATGCCGTGCGCATTGGTGGTCACATCTCGCTGATAGGCGTTCTTACCGGTCGGGCTGGCGATGTGCCAACCGCAAAACTGATGGCCAAACAGGCCCGCCTGCAGGGCCTGATTGTAGGCAGCCGGGCTCACCAGCAAGAGATGATCCGGGCGATCGAAGCCAACAACATGCACCCGGTCCTTGATCGGCCCTTTGCACTGGAAGATATCGCTGATGCCTTCCGGCATGAGGAATCCGGCAAGCACTTCGGCAAAATCTACCTGGAGTTCTAACCCGGGCCAACTTGTAAAACCGGCTTAATTCCTTTGCAGCCCCCTAAAGAGCGCTTTATGCCAGAAGATATCCATTTTTACGAACCCGCCAATGGCCACGGGCTGGCCCATGACCCGTTCAACGCCCTGGTGGCGCCACGCCCGATTGGGTGGATATCATCCAGAAGCCGTGACGGTGTGCTTAACCTGGCACCTTACAGCTTCTTCAATGCCTTCAACTACCATCCTCCCATCGTCGGATTCTCCAGCATTGGCTACAAGGATTCCGTCCGTAATGCCGAAGAAACCGGTGAGTTCTGCTGGAACCTGGTGACGCGCTCACTCAGTGGGGCCATGAACCAAACCTGCGCCGCGGTAGGGCCGGAAGTTGATGAATTTGCCCTCTCTGGCCTGACGCCAAAGCCCTCCCGGGTTATCTCTGTGCCGCACGTAGCGGAAAGCCCGGTAACCTTGGAATGCCGGGTTACCCAAGTGCTCCAGCTTGCGGGCGTCGATGGCAAGAAAGTCGATACCTGGATGGTGTTTGGTGAGGTGGTCGGTGTGCATATCGCGCAACACCTGCTTAAAGATGGAATCTACGATACTGCTGCGGCAGAACCGGTAATGCGAGGCGGCGGACCAGCCGACTACTTTACAGTGGACGGGTCACAAAAATTTCAGATGTATCGACCCGGTTAGATCCAGGTAAACCAGAGACAGAGACGGGCAAAGTAATCCAGGAGACCTTTACCAGACCATCATGCAAGCATCAACTACCCACACAGACCCTCGCAGTTTATCAACATTTCTGGTTTTTCTCGGCGCTGCCTTCGCATTCAGCGTCGTGATGATCGGCACCACTATGCCGACTCCGCTCTACCCCATCTATCAGGATACCTTCGGGTTTTCCCAGTTAATGATCACTATTATCTTCGCGGCGTACGCATTCGGTGTCATTGCAGCACTGGTGATCACTGGGCGCTGGTCTGATCAGTTGGGTCGCCGGCCGTTGTTGTTTGCTGGCCTTGCGTGTTCGATCATCAGCGACCTGGTATTATGGCAGGCCGACGGGCTGGCAATGATTCTTGCAGGCCGTGTACTGTCCGGGCTCTCCGCAGGTATTTTTACCGGCACCGCGACCGTGGCCGTGCTGGAACTGGCGCCACCACATTGGCGTGAGCGGGCCACGTTTTTTGCCACCGCCGCGAATATGGGCGGGCTGGGCCTTGGCCCTATGCTTGCGGGCGCACTTTCACAACACCTACCCTCTCCACTGGAATTGACCTACCTGATACACATCGCGCTCGCCCTACTGGCACTCATCTGCATCTGGCGGGCCCCGGAAACAGTAAAAAGACCGACACGCCCGAAACTATCACTTCAGCGCCTGAATGTGCCCATGGAAGTGCGCGGTGTGTTTGTACCTGCCGCCATCGCGGGCTTTGCTGGTTTTGCGGTTTGTGGTTTCTTCACCTCGATTGCGCCGGCGATGATGGGCAATGTGTTGGGTTATGACAACCGTCTGCTGGTCGGCGTTGTCGCGGGCAGTATCTTTATTGCCTCAACACTCGGCCAGTTCCTGCAGGATAAACTGCCGCTGCGCCTGCGTTTACCAATCGGGTGCGCCACGCTCGTTGCCGGCGTGACACCCGTAGCGCTCGGCATCCATTTTCAGTCGCTCACCCTGTTCATGGTCGGTGCGGTCATCGCTGGCATGGGCCAAGGTATCGCTTTTCGCGCCGGCATGGGCGCTATAAACGCGGCAAGCCCGCCGGCGGAGCGCGCCGCGGTAACCTCCACCTTTTTTATTATCGCCTACATTGCCATATCAGTGCCGGTGATTGGCATCGGCTTGATGGCCAGTCTGCTCAGCCTTAAGGCAACCGGTATTATCTTCTCCGTCTTCGTTGGTGCTATGGCGGCCGTAGCCTTACTGATGCTCTTGTGGCGCAACCACCGTACAAACTGACGGACCATATACGGGTCGCTCTTAGTGCCCAGATAATGACCAGCGTTCCATTCCAGGGCAGACAGCAGAAGGGGTATGCCTGCAAAGCGCGTAGCGGGTACAAAATTTGCTTACTACCCACCTCACAAAATATGCCAGGTTAATAGTCACTATCCCCCAAGAATCACCGGGGCATAGGCGCTGTCCCCGAAAGGTACTTCTACTGGGACCGCGCCTCGAAAACGACCATCAGGTGATGCATGAGCCCATTATCCCGCATTCCCGGTTCACGCAGCGTTGCCTCTGCCTACGATGTGTTCGGAGATCTCACCCAACATTACTCGAAACCGGCTTTCAACCTGCCTACAACCTTCTGTGACGGCCGGCAAGTCGACGTTCATGAAACCATCGTATGCCACAAACCGTTTGCGCAACTCAAGCTGCTTCAAGCGTGACGTTGCGCGGCCCGATGACCCAAAACTGCTGATTGTAGCCCCGCTGTCTGGCCACTTCGCCTCGCTCCTGCGTGGCACCGTGGAGGCCATGTTGCCAGACCATAACGTGTACATTACCGACTGGCGCGATGCCTGCAAGGTTCCGCTGTCGGACGGTGATTTTGGTCTTGATGATTACATCGACTACGTTATTGACTTTATTGACCACCTTGGGCCGGACACCCACGCGCTGGCAGTCTGCCAACCGGTGGTACCCGTGCTTGCGGCTACGGCCATCATGGCCGAGGATGACCACCGCGCCCTGTAAAGTGGCCACCGAACACAACCTGGCATGGTTCAAGCGCAATCTGGTCCACCCGGTATCCGCGCCGCCTGACCGGTTGCGGTGGCCCTCTTCCTCCCAGTGCCGAAAGAGGGCTTGTAAGCGCTAAAAAAATAACCAGGTTATAGCCCTGATATTTATCAGCTAGAACCTGGTTCTTCTGCAGTTCTCTACAATCACTATCGTTTTTAATTTCTTATACAACGCCTGACATCAGGTATGGACAATGATCTTCACGGCTGATTCGTTGTTATGAATCAGCCGTTCGAAGCCTTCAGAAACCAGATCATCCAATTGAATTCGCTGAGTAATGAAAGGTTCCAGGTTCACCTTGCCTTCCTCTACCAGCTTAATGGTTTCTTCATGATTGTTGACATAGGCAATGGTGCCGCGAACATCAAGCTCCTTCATCACCACGCTGTGAACATTGACCGTTGCCGGGTGGCTCCAAATGGAGACGATCACAACGGTTCCACCGGGTTTTGTCGTCTCAACCAATATATCCAATACTTCATTGACACTGGTGCATTCGAAAGCAACATCGACGCCGCGATTCTCGGTAATCCGCATAACCTCTTCGATTACGTTGACTTCAGAGGGGTCTAAAATAAAATCTGCAACGCCTGTTTCTTCCGCTTTTTCTTTACGCTTTGCACTCAGTTCGGTGAGGATAACGGTTATTCCCTTTGCCTTTAGTACGGAAGACAACAGCAAACCAATAGGGCCACCACCACCTACCAACGCAGTATCACCCGCTTTTGCACCGCTGCGAACAAACGCGTGATAGCCAACGGCAAGAGGCTCAATCAACGCCGCCTGGTCGAGCGGGATTTTGTTGGAAATAGGATGCACCCAGCGGCGTTTAACCGCGATTTTTTCTGATAAACCACCACCGCGGCCGCCCAGGCCAATAAAGTTCATATTTTTTGACAAGTGATAATTCTCACCCGGGCCGGTGTCCACATCATCCGCAATAATATAAGGCTCAACAACAACATGCTGACCAATTTCAATGTCGTCGACACCGTCACCAACAGCGTAAACCACACCTGAAAACTCATGTCCCATTGTTATCGGCGCAGACTCCCCTGAGACCGGGTGGGGGTGGCCGCACGGAGGAATAAAGATGGGCCCTTCCATAAACTCATGCAAGTCTGTACCACAGATACCGCACCAGGCTACATCTATGCCCACCGTACCAGGCTCTACCGTCGGTTCGGGGATGTCTTCAACGCGAATATCACCTTTGTCATAAAAACGAGCCGCTTTCATTTGAATCTCCTTGCCTTTAATTAAAATGCGGCCGTGCGCATTCATGCGATCGAACACATGGTGCTGAATTGGCCCACCGGTATTTTCGAAATACACATCAATGCCATTCGGCACCAGTTCATCCAGTTTCGCGCCCAGGCCTTCCCTTAATGTGCTTCACCTAATGTGCTTCACCAGATTGATCGCTTTATTAAGTGCTCATAAACAAGTCTCTCCTGGAATGATTAACGGGATCACTATCGGCTTTTGATCACTAGACGTTAAGGCATCTGACCGCGAAACACTATTGTCATCAAGACACAATTAACGGCATCGGAATGGGTTTTCACAAGAGGGCTCGGCGAGAGGTCAATCTGCCCTGTTTTTTTGGCTTGGGCTTTTAATCCTTGCCAGAAGGTGTCCATAGAGGAACATCCTCTGGCTTTGGTGCGTCCCAGTCCCGCTGCATGGAAGTGCTCAATGCTTCTTCAAGCTTCATGAACAGCTCGCCGTAGCGGGGGCTGAAGTTAATGCCTTCCTCGATTTCCTTCCAGGCTTCGAATAACTGTGCGTCGTGGGCCCGCTCATTTTCGACGAAGGCCCAGGTCATCTGCTTTGCCTGCATGGGGTGCACACCCATCGCCGTCAGTGCATGGCCGCCCAGCTCCAGAGCAGAGTGATAGGTTTCGCTCATTACATCATCAGCACCCGCCTCCAGAAGCTGATACCCATGGCCACGGTCGAAGGCCCGCGCCAGCACCCAAACAGCGGGAAAAAACTTCTTTACGTGTTTCACCATCGCCACGGCCCGATCCCGATCATCAATCGCCACAATCAACAAGCGAGCCTGTTCAATACCCGCCTTTTCCAGCAAATCGGGGCGACTGGCATCACCGAAGAAACTCTTGATGTTGATTCGTCGAACATTTTCAATCTGCTCGAGCTCATGGTCGAGCACCACGATGGGGATGCTGTTAGCCCGCAGCAAACGGCAGACAATCTGCCCGAACCGCCCCACGCCGGCTACAATGACCGATGCCTGCTCATCAATGGTGTCCGCTTCCCGTTCATCATTTCTGGAGCGTCGGTAGCGCGGCAGCACGATGCGGTCATAAACGATAAACAACAGTGGCGTGAGGAACATGGACAGTGCAACAACCAGCGAGAGAATCTGAGAAATTTCTGGCGGAATTACACTGTTTTGCACGCTATAAGTGAGTAACACGAAACCGAATTCACCCGCCTGCGCCAACCCCAGCGTAAACAACCAGCCGTTGCTGCTGCGAATTCCGAATACCTGTGCAAGGACAAGCAGAATCAGTGCCTTGACTGCCATTACGGCCACGCCCAGAGAGACAACGGTGCCCCACTCCGCCACCAACACCTCGAAGTTGATTCCTGCACCCACAGTGATAAAAAACAGGCCCAGCAAAAGGCCCTTGAACGGCTCGATATTGGCTTCCAGCTCGTGGCGGAACTCGCTATTGGCTAATACTACACCGGCCAGAAAGGCCCCCAGGGCCGGCGAGAGGTTTACGAGGCTCATGAGCGCGGCAATACCAATAACCAGCATCAGCGCCGTGGCGGTGAAAACCTCCCGCAGCCCGGACTTCACCACATAACGGAACAACGGACGGCTCAGGTAATAGCCGCCCACAATCACTGCAGCGATTGCGCCCACGACGACCAGAGCATGAGCCCAGCCCGGCAGCCCGACAACCAGGCTCAAGCCCAAGTCATCACTGGGCATAGAACTACCTTTCAAGCCCGGCAACGCCAACAGCGGAATCAGGGCAAGCATGGGGATAACGGCGATATCCTGAAACAGCAAAACTGCAAACGTATTGCGCCCGCCTTCCGTCTTCGACAACCCTTTTTCATCCAGGGTTTGCAGCACAATCGCGGTAGACGACAGCGCGAAAATAAGGCCAACCGTCAGCGCCGTCTGCCACTGAAGCCCGAGCCACCAAGCCACCGCCATTCCGGCTGCCGTCGTCAGAGTCACCTGTAAACCGCCGAGACCTAAAAGGCGAACCCTCATAGCCCATAGCGCCTTCGGATCGATTTCCATGCCGATCAGGAACAACATCATGACAACACCGAATTCCGCAAAATGCTGGATGGTGCTGGTTTCCTGCCCCACGAGGCCCATAACCGGCCCGATCACCACGCCGGCGACCAGATAACCCAGCACGGAACCCAGGCCAAAGCGTTTTGCCAATGGCACAGTGATCACTGCAGCCAAGAGATAAATAAAAGCCTGAATGAAATAGGTGGTCATGTGGATCAGAGCTCGAAAAATCTGGGGGTGAGCATAAGTACAATACCCACAGCCACCAGAGCAAGCGTGTTCGTTACCAGATATGGGTACAGAATCAGGGCAATACCACAGTACCGAGCAACCAGATTCGACTGCCGCCTCCCGTAGATAAAATAGCCGATGCCAATGGAGCTGAAAATCAGCCCCCAAATCAGGTTAGTAGTTTGCATAGCGCGAAAAGTCTCCAGCGAAAAAACCCGGCCACCCCCCAACAGCAGCGTCAAAATCGGCCAAATTACTCATAAACATGAAGCAGCGTCAGCTTCTCCAAATCCGGAGCCACACCCAACCCCGGGCGATCACTCAGCGTCATCCGGCCGAAAGAAACCTCAGGCGCTCCGGTTGCCAACTGGGAGGTATTGTAATTGTGGAGGTCCGTTGTAGTCAGCAAAGCTTTTACCGGAGTGCTGGCGGCCAGATGCGCATAGGCTGCCGTGGCTATTCCACTACCCCATGCATCTTCAATGGTCATGGCTATACCGGCATCCACACACACGTCGCGAATGATCCGTGACGGCGTAAGACCACCGACCCTACTGACCTTCAGGGCCATGGCGTCCATGGCATCATCGCGCAATGCCCTTTGCACATCGGCCAGGGAGTTCAGGCTTTCGTCCAGTTTGACCGGGTGGCGGATTCGACGGCGAACCGAGAGACACTCTTCGTAGCTGTAACAGGGCTGTTCAAGATAGATCTCCAGATCTTCAAGTGCCCGTGAAAATCGCACGGCCTCATCCTGCCGCCAGGCCCGATTGATGTCGCACATCCAGATCTCATCGGCATGTTTGATCTTGCTCAGCGTGCGAACAAGATCGATATCTTCCTCAACACTGTGCCCCAGCTTGATCTGGATACGGCGAAATCCTTCTGATCGAAACTGGCGCAAAGACTCTTCCATCTCATCCGGTTTAGCCAATGGAACATTCCGGTGCAGCGGCATGGACGGAGAAAGCAGCCCACCGAGCAAGGCATATACTGGAAGCCCGGCATGCTTGCCCAGCAAATCCCAGCAGGCAATATCAATGGCCGCTTTGGCAACCGCATGCCCGGTCAGCGCCTGATCCATGCATTCGTGGATACACGTGGTGTGGGTGGGGTCCTCACCTATCACACTGGGCGCCAGCAGCGACAGGCAGGAGGGAATTCCTTCCGAGAAGGCCGCCATATAATTGGGGCCACAAGGGCAGACTTCGCCGTAGCCTTCCAACCCCGTATCCGTGGTCAGCACTACCACGGTGCTGGTAAACACCTGATGCGATCTCCCACCGGCAAAAGCATACGCCTTGCCCGTGTACGTTAAGTCGGCGGCATACACCGCAATACTCTGGATACGCATGATGCAACTCCTTAAGCAGCAACGTTCAGTAACTTTTCAGCATAGCCGACACAAACGGGTGGTGCCGATATTCTCCGCCTCAGATTTCGCCTCACCAAAAACATGCTAATGTAACGTTCACGGTTCCCTAAGGCTCACTGGGACGATGCCGCAACCCAGAAGAACGCAAGCAGGAAAAAGCTATGATGTATTTCGCTCACGAGATAGGCCGGGCAGCGCTAACACCTTTACGTATGTTGACCGGTGCTCAGGCCGCCTTGCTCCGGCACCGCCTAAGCCCCTTATCCCGAATTCCCGGGGCTCGCAGCATTGGTTCGGCCTACGGGGTGTTCAGAGATCTCACTCAGCGTTACCCGAAACCGGCCTTCAATCTGCACACAACCATCTGTGATGGCGAACAAGTTGACGTCCAGGAAGAGATTGTTTTGCGTAAACCGTTTGCGCAGTTAAAACATTTCCAGCGCAGCGTGACGCGGCCCGATGACCCGAAGCTGCTGATCATCGCGCCGCTGTCCGGCCACTTTGCCTCGCTGCTGCGTGGCACTGTGGAAGCCATGCTTCCCGAACACGACGTGTACATTACCGACTGGCGCGATGCCTGTAAGGTTCCGTTGTCACAGGGCGATTTCGGCCTTGATGATTACATCGATTATGTCATCGATTTTATCGATCACCTCGGGCCCGACACACACGTGCTGGCTGTATGTCAGCCAGTGGTGGCTGCACTCGCTGCCACTGCCATCATGGCGGAGGATGGCCACCCGGCGGCGCCTCGATCACTGGCGTTGATGAGTGGCCCGATAGACGGCCGCGTAGACCCCACCGCGCCCTGCAAGCTGGCGACCAAACACAAGCTTTCATGGTTCAAGCGCAACCTCGTGCACCCGGTACCCGCGCCTTACCCCGGAGCCATGCGCGAGGTTTATCCAGGGTTCCTGCAGCTGACCGGGTTTGTGAACATGAATCTCGGGCGCCACGTTAAGGCCTACCGCGAGCTGTTCCGGTCCATTCGCGATGACAAAACCGACAAGGTTATCCGCCACCGCGATTTCTACGACGAATACCTGGCGGTGATGGACCTGCCGGCAACCTATTATCTGGACACTATCCAGCGTGTTTTTCAGGAGTTTCACCTGGCACGAGGCTGTTTCAAGCATCGCGGACGTCTGGTGAATCCGGCCGCTATCCACAACACTGCCCTGATGACGATCGAAGGTGAGAAGGACGATATTTCCAGTCCGGGCCAGACCCGGGCCGCCCAGGATCTGTGTATCAATGTGCCTGACTCCCGCCGGCTGCACCACCTGCAGCCGGGTGTTGGCCATTACGGAGTGTTCAATGGCAGCCAATGGCGCGAATCCATTGCGCCGCGGTTACGGGATTTCATCCGTGCCGCGTGACCGGTTTTTTACTTGACGCCTTGAGATGTCGCGGGGCCTCTGCTAGCTTCAAATCAGGTCTGTCT
>TARA_R110001606_G_scaffold299281_2_pt1 | contig 12484 bp, 8 predicted proteins | sample TARA_R110001606 | Tara Oceans TARA_R110001606 (sample SAMEA4398315) | marine metagenome | biome: Polar Biome; feature: [SRF] surface water layer (ENVO:00010504); material: water (ENVO:00002006), including particulate matter (ENVO:01000060) such as... | depth 5 m
CGACCTGACACCACAGCTTGAGGCTGTACTGGAAGGTGAGCTGCGTATACAAGGGTGGGCGCTGGAAGATGTAGCAAAGCGGCCGGGGCGGTATCAATAGTTGTCGAATGCCTTTTGTATCCAAGCCATATTGTTCCGCTTTTCTATTTCTCACCCTAAATTAATGACATCTAATTTAGACTTAATTAAAATTAATTTTTATTGAATTTTGCTTTAATTATCATGATAATGGCTTAAAGGATGATTTCAAAAAAACCTCTTGGGTGTGCGATCAGGAAGGTCAAGCACATCTAATTGTAAGGCTATCCTTTATGAGTGGGAGACGGTTTTCAACATCGTTAAATGAACTAATTGAACAGTCTAATCTCACCAAAACCCAGTTGGCCGAGCGGGCAGGTATTTCTCGTGCAAGCCTGTATAACTTGCTCAGTGGGGACGTGGCAGAGAGCAAGCTTTCAACGTTAATTCGTCTCTCTTCGGCACTCGGTGTTCACCCGCTCGACATTATTCATCCCTACTTTCATAAAAGCATGCGCGGTAGGCTGGCGACTACTCACCAAGCGGGCACCGCCTTTATCGAGGATGTTACTTACCCGGATTACTCGTCTGTGATGCCGCATCAAACCTTTGTAAAAACATGGGCGGTCATGAATACAGGCAAAGTCCCTTGGGAAAACTTATTTTTAGTTTGTCAGGATGCACCTGTCGAAGTAGGTGGCATGGCCATGGGGCTCCAACCTGATCAACCCCGGATAGCCATTCCTAAAACGGTACCAGGCGAGAAAATTTTGCTGTCCGTTACATTAACCGCACCTGGGTTGCCTTGTACTGTTAAATCGGAATGGAAAGCCACTGATGCCAACGGCAAGCTATGTTTTCCAGGCAAACTGCCGCTCTATTGCATTGTTAAGGTGTGCTCATTGTGACATTAAATAAACCCACCATGGTCAAGCCTAGGCAAGCGCTATTAACCATTGGAAATACTCTCGTTGTATTCGCCGTGTCCGCAAATGACAACCAGCAGCCCGTCGAGCTAGCGACCCAAATTGTTTATGCCCCAGTGTTAGTGAATCAAGAGGTTGGTTTCACTACAGCTCAAACTCCATTCCATCAAACGCAAAATACCCTAAGCATTGATTTTTTAGACCGTTTCAATGCAAATTCTGTGGCAAGCTTGAGCGACTACGTGCCAGGCGTTCAAGCCAGCCGCAATGGTGCAGGGATGGGGGAAGACTACTCGATACGGGGGTTCCCGCTAGGTGGACGTTTGTTATTGGATGGAGTACTGGATAACCAGAGCTATTATGTTCGCGATCCGGCCACCTACGAGCAGGTAGACTTTATCAAGGGCCATAACAGCGCCTGGTATGGCGCTGGTGTGCCAGGGGGCTCGATCAACTTTATTGCCAAAAGACCCCAATATCAGCCAAGCACCAGCGTTTCTGCTGGTCTGGGTAGCGACGATTATCAGGCGCTGGTGGTGGATTCCACCGGCCCGTTGGCACCACACAGTGCTTGGGCCTACCGCACGGTGCTGGCGGCTCGTCATCTTAATAGCGATAAGCAAAACGTAGACTCAAGCCCGGTAACGTTGCTCAATAGCGTAGCGTGGCAGGGAGAGAGCACCGAGCTTACTGGTAGCTGGGAATATAGTCGCCAGAACTATCCCTACGATTTTGACAATGTCTATGCTCAGGGCTCGCCGGTTTATGATGTCTCCTATGTGCATCCCGCCTCATTCGCGAAAAGTGAATACCACCGCTTTGAGCTGCAAAGTGACACTCAACTTGCATCTAACCTTCGTTTAGAAGGTATTTACCGGCGCATTACCGGTCAACGTGAAGAGAAGCGGATTGGCTTTTGGTTTATGGCCGATGAAGACAGTCCCTTGCCAGGCTACTACCGGGAAGTGGATGAAAACTTTACCCAAAACACCGGTCAGCTTAGCTTGCATTACGACTACGCACTGGGCGGGCTGCGCCATGAAACCGCCGTGGGGCTGGCATACCATGAAACTCAGTCGACTTATGATGACGCCGTTTCATCATACGATTTTAGCCTGAATATTTATCAGCCGGATTTTGACGTCTCACTACCCAGCCAAGACCAACTAACCCCATTGAGTGGCGATATCGACTGGCAGGAATCTGCGCTATTAATGAGCCAGAAAAGCCAACTAACCGATACGCTTGACCTCTCTTTAGGCGCACGTTACACGGATTATCGTTTAACCAATGTGAGCGGAAACTCCAGCACAAGCGAAGCGGATAACCGCGCGTTGAGTTATTCCGCTGGCTTGGCCTGGGCGCTTGATGACCAGCTAACTTTACGCGCCAGCTATAGTCAGTCGTGGCTGGCTAATCAAGGTCAGGATAAAAACGCTAATTACTTTGACCCCAGCCGTGGTGTTCAGCACGAGCTGGGGCTTAACTGGCAGCCGACTCCCTCCGCCACGCTGGATATGGCGCTGTTTAACATTCGCCAGAACAACCTGCTGGTACGCGACCTGGAAATAGCTGAACGCTATGTGCTGGCGGGCGAGAAAACGGTGAAAGGCGCTGAAGCCAATCTAAGCATTGAATTGAATGATCAATGGCAAGCCACTGCCGCCACGACGTATATGGAAGCTAGGCTGGAGAAAACCAATGATGCCAATGAAGGCAACCGCTTTCCCAGCGTTCCCACCCACCAGCACTCCTTGCTGCTGCATTACCAGCCGATCAGTCAGCTAACCCTCACACCGGGTGTGGTTTACCAAGGCAGCCGCCCCGGCGACCGGGCTAATAGCTTTTATGTAGATAGCTACACCCGCTACGACCTAAGCGCCCACTGGCAGGCGATGCCCGACCTCTCAATACAAGCCAGCATTCAAAACCTCACCGATATTGACTACGTCACCAGCAGCGCTGCCGACGATTTCTTGCGCTTTGGTGATCCTCGCACGCTGCGCATTAGTGCCACCAAGCAGTTTTAGGCCTGCACTGCCGCTTGTTTTAACTTTTTAGCGGCAGTGTCCAACTGGTTAGACACTCTTCTTGGTAGTTTTTCTTAACCGTCAACGAATTCACGTAGCTGGTGTGAAGGCACAGGCTATACCAGGCGATAGAAAAGTGGCGAAGGTGCTTTGGGCAGTGGCGTTATGCCGCTCAACATACTGACAAACCTTTCGTCACATCCAACAAGCCTGCCATTTAGCAGGCGATGATCAAATAGCAAGGGACACATGATGATGAAAAGAACTGCAAGCGTTATTGCAACCGTAGCGCTGGTCGCTACGACTCATGCTCACGCCTTTGAGCCTCGGGTATCTGTGGGGGCTGTGGCGGGTATGACTGGCTTGGGGCCGATGTTTCCTGGCGCTTTAATGAAAATCTCGCGGTGACCGGGCGTTATACCGATGGCCTAAGCTATGACACCGATTTTAATCAGGATGGCGTCAATTACGATACCGACTTTGACCTAAAAGCCTCTAGCGTTAAATTGGATTACTTTCCCTTCGCTGGCAGGTTCTTTCTCTCAGCAGGTATTATGATGCCGGATATTGAAGCCAGCGTAACAGGTAACCCGCAAGATGGCTCGGTGTATGAACTTAACAACCGAAGCTACAACGCTAGCGAGATTGGCTCGGTGATTGGTAATGCTACCCTTACTGACGGTGTTCAACCGTATGTGGGCGTTGGCTGGCGTAGCTCCCATAAAGTGGGTCTGGCGCTGTTTTCTGAGCTTGGGCTAGTGGCTACCGATACGGATGTATCGCTAAGGACGAGCAGTAATCAGGAGTCCGTAGACCCTGTTCTTCAGCAAGATATCCGCGCAGAAGAACAAAAACTCAAAGACGACATTGAGAAGTTGCCTGTGTTCCCAGTGGCTGTGCTTGGCATTACTTATACGTTTTAACTGCAAGAGTAAGTCCTAAGGTGAAGGGGGGGATGTCACCCCCTTTCGTGGTCAATGGGGTCAGAGTCATTGAACCTTATCCGATCCAGGCTCATCTCTGCTTCAAGCCGCCGCAGATGATGCCTGTTCCAGCATATCATAACGTTATCGATGGCATAGGGCAGCAACGCGTGGCAAATGAGGCTATTTGATTACCCCCTGCGCAGGCCCCATCAAAGACGATGAAGCTGTTCAGGTGTGGTCGACCTGGGCAAACTCCCCGGCGATAGAGCCAGCTGTATTAATGTAGATAAAGGCGCTGCACTTACTGCACAGGCGCCCATTGGCAAACCATATACAACCCGTCTATCCATATCCAGGTAAGCATTCAACGCCTCACCGGTCTCGCCTACGTTGCCAGCAGCACCGCCAATGATTTCCTACGCTTTGGCGATCCCAGTACGCTGTGCATTAGTGCCACCAAGCAGTGCTAACGCTAGTGCATTTTTTTATTTTTTGCGGCAGTGTCCAGCCGGTTAGACAATCTAGTTGGTAAGTTTGTCTTAACCGCCAACTGATTACTTCTCTTGGTGGGAAAGCAAGTGAATACTGAATGTTTTGCGCCATATTTAGCACTGGTTATTATTCTCGGGTGAGGAGAAATCGATATGAAGAAAGTATTTGCTTTAGCTCTGGCTGTAGGTTTTGTGTCGACTTCTGCATTTGCTGGGGTGTCTAGCATCAGCAGTAATGGCAATGTCAGCGGAGTCCAATCTTGGAGAGTTGCATGCTCCTCAGGTAGTAGCTATATCATCTACAAGAAAAATGGCACTTGGTATCGGGGGGACATTGGCCACATGGGCAATCGCTATGATTCTTGGTCGCGTGATGATATTGCATCATTTGTATGTGGTTAACGAAAATGAGAGATGGTCGGTTATGCATATTGAATAGGAAAATTAATTGAATGTTTATTTTGTGAGACTCCTTGCCTTTCAAATTGTGTGAGTGGGGACTTTATGGAGTGAAATGTATGCTTTTTTTTAAAAATAATTTGGTGATGTTTTTGATTCTTTATCCAGCCGTTTTGTATGCCGCTGAGATAGATATTGAAGGTGTCGATATAGAAAAAGAAAGGCAGGTGCTAAGAGGTATGGATGTGCCCAAAAGTGGTCTCGACCAGATGATTGAAAGAGCGGCATCAAGTTTTTCAGAGAGTATTTCAGGAACAACGGATGAACAGCTGCAGTGCATGATGCGATGCGACTCACAATATCAAAATAATATTTCTACATGTAGCAGCCTAAGTCGCGATGGGTTCCCAGGGTATCTGGGGTCACCCCATGATAAGTGCACGTCTGAAGCTTACAATGTTAATAGTTCCTGTCAAACAAGATGTCCATAAGAAAGATTTGTGACAGTTCGTATAAAGCGGGCAACGTTAATTATATACTAGCATTGGCTAAATATCATAATTGTATGAAGGGGGTAAGATGAATAAGTTATATAAAATGCTGCCTGTTAGCTTGTTAAGTACTGTTATTCTATGTGGGTGTGTAAGCGGCTACTCTAATAATGAGTATCAAGGTAGTACTGCTCCACATGTATTTGATATGTTTGGTAAAGGAAAGAGAATAATTTTTTCCTGGGATGGTAATGATGTGCAAGCTATTAGGGCTGTTGATACCCTTGATATTTCACAGGCAGCATCTCTTAAGAGGTCAAGTTCGGATAGTATGAGCTATGCCTGTCTTCATGTTACAAGGGGGCGAGCAGGTTTATGCGATGGCGTTAGCTTTGATCTCTTTGAGGAAAGACAATTTAGTGGCGTGGCAGACTCTATTGTTGGGACTGCGCTACTGCCTTTGACTCTTTCTTTGGATATTCTTGAGCCGCACAAAAAAGGGGGTAATACCGCAAATAGTTTTACTAATGTAGGTGTTAGTCGAGAAGCAATTAGTTATTTCTCTAGGCTGTTGAATGAAGCTGTTTATAAGGATTATGTTTCGGCAAAGTCTCAGCAGTCAATTGAACAGTTTGAGAGCTTTATGGAGAAGTATAATGTTGAGTATGATGATGAGAAGTTTTCTTCTGTTTTAGATGAAATTAAGAGGGGTAGTATTGTTAGGTATCGTAATATGGGCACTGTAGATGGGTATTTGTCAGCTTTTGGGCTTTCCTTAAGTTCTTATGATTCAGATAATGCTAAAAATCTAGCAGTGACTCAAGGAGAAAAGGAAAAAGTAGCTGAATATTTGCGTGACGTAGAAGAGGGAGAAATTATTCGCCTGGGAGAGGAGGTGCTAACTTATGAGGTGGAGAGCAACCATTCAGAAGGTATTGGTCAAAGCTCGGCTGGTCTTGTTTCACGCACTCAGGCAACAGCAAGGGATGTGAATACTAGGGTAAGGGTGACAATGAATGTTAGGCCGTTAAACAATGATTATACAGTTCGTTTGAGAATTATTCAGCATGCTGAGCATCAATGCATTTCATCGATGGAAAAAACATCTTATCCAATCCAAGAATGCGATATTTTAAATGACGATAGAGATATTGGAGAAGTTGAACTAACTCTTTCTAAAAGTAATAACTGGACTGGTGTGCAAGAGATTAATAGCAAAGTGGCGTATTTTACTGTCATTGAAAGCCCAGTGGCTAAGCATGAGGCTGTACTCTCAAAGCTCGCTGTGGAACCTGAATTAGTTAGTATTGAGGCTGTTCGGTAGTTGATGTTGGGGAGTTATAAAGAGCCCTTTTAGATATGAAGCGATATTTTTCTGAAGGCTCTATTCAAGGTTTTCTTGGGGATGTATTGCTTCCAAAGGTTTGCAAATTTATGTCATTGGAGCTTAACAACTTTCTCCAGCGCGCCACTTTTTCTCGGTTTTTTTGCAGCAGTGTCCAACCGGTTAGACACATCGATTGTTAAGTTAACAAATAAATCTGCTTGGGTAGCAGCCCCCCGCGATGGCATGGCTTGAGGAAATGGATATGACGGCACCTGACACAAATTTGCGTAATTGGTTCGATGACGGCACAGACCCGGATGGCAATCCCATTCTTGATATAACCGGCTGGGATACAGGCAGTGTCACTGATATGGGGCTTATGTTCGCCAGAGCAGAAGCATTTAATCAGGATATTGGTGGCTGGGATACCGCCAACGTTACCTATATGGATGGCATGTTCCAAGGTGATGACTATGACACCACCTCGTTCAATCAGGATATAGGTGGTTGGAGCACCTCTAGTGTCACTGATATGAGCAGCATGTTCGCATGGAACAGGGCTTTCAATCAGGATATCGGCGATTGGGATACCGCCAGCGTTACCGATATGAATAGGATGTTTTACGAGGCTAGAGTCTTTAATCAGGATATCAGCGGCTGGGATACCGCCAGTGTAACGGATATGGCGCGGATGTTCGCCTGGACCAACGTGTTTAATCAGGATATCGGTGACTGGGACACCTCAAGCGTTACTGATATGAGTGGCATGTTCGAAGTTGCTAGAGAGTTTAATCAGGATATCGGTGGCTGGAACACCGCCAGTGTTACCGATATGAGTGAAATGCTCTCGGATGCTTATGAATTTGATCAAGATATTGGCGGCTGGGACACTTCCAGCGTTACCAATATGAGTGAAATGTTCTTTAATGCAGTGGAGTTTGACCAGAATATTAGTGACTGGGATACCTCCAGTGTTACTGATATGAGTTACATGTTCGCATGGGCTAGAGTGTTCGATCAGGATATTGGCGGTTGGGACACCTCCAGCGTTACCAATATGAGTGGCATGTTCCTCAATGCTATAAACTATCCTAATTATTCATTTAATCAGGATGTTGGTGGCTGGGATACCTCCAGTGTTACTGATATGAGTGATATGTTTAATGGTGCTGATGTGTTCAACCAGTATATCGGTGGCTGGGATACCTCCAGCGTTACCGATATGAGTGGCATGTTTAATGATACTGATGCGTTCGATCAGGATATAGGCGGCTGGGATACCTCCAGCGTTACTAATATGGATTTAATGTTCGGAAATGCTGATGCGTTCAACCAGGATATCGGCGGCTGGGATACCTCGAGTGTCACCACTATGCATGGCATGTTCAGTGAGGCCGATGCGTTCGATCAAGATATCGGCGGCTGGGATACCTCCAGCGTCACTAAAATGAGGGGGATGTTTTCTTACACCGATGTATTTAATCAAGACATTGGCGGCTGGGATACCTCGAGTGTCACCACTATGTATGGCATGTTCAGTGAGGCCGATGCGTTTGATCAAGATATCGGCGGCTGGGATACCTCGAGTGTCACCTATATGCATGAAATGTTCGTAGATGCCGATGCATTCGATCAGGATATCGGCGACTGGAATACCTCGAGTGTCACCTATATGCATGAAATGTTCGTAGATGCCGATACGTTCGATCAGGATATCGGCAGCTGGGATACCTCGAGTGTCACCACTATGTATGGCATGTTCGAAAATGCCGATGCGTTCAATCAAGATCTGTCGGGGCTTGAGATTCAGAATGTGACCAATATGGAGGGAATGCTAAACGACTCCGGTCTTTCCGTTAGCAACTACGACGCTACGCTGAATGGTTGGTATCTGCAGGCTCAGGCAAGCAGTGCGCTAAGGGCTACCTCAAGTGATATCACCCAGGGCGAAAAGGGGCTGAGTTATTCAAGCCAGCAGCAAGCTCTGATAAGCGGTGTGCAACGTGATGTAACCCTGGGGGCGGAAGGGTTGCTTTATTCAAGCGATGCCCAGGAAGCCCGCGATGCGCTGATTAACGACTTTGGTTGGGATATTCAGGGCGATGCGCTCTGGACGCCAGGCACCAACCGTAATCCCAATGCGATTATCGATTTTGTGGAAATAGCGGGCACGGCAAGCGCAGTGACTTTTGACCCATTGGCCAATGATCGAGATGAAGATGGGGATGAACTGAGCATTGACTCCTGGAGTGGCCCGGCTAATGGCACCGTGACTGATAATGATGATGGTACCCTGACCTACACGCCTACCGATGATTTCAGCGGCAAGGATGGCTTCACTTACACCATCGCCGATGGTAATGGCGGGACAGATACCGCTACTGTGAATATTGGTTTGGCGTCTAATCCAGAGCCACAGCCTGAACCCGAACCACAGCCTGAACCAGAGCCAGAACCAGAACCACAGCCTGAACCGGAACCACAGCCCGCACCGCAGCCAGAGCCTGTTCCTGATATAGAGCAAAACACGGCACCTGTGGCGAACAACGACGACCTGGTAGGGCGGTTCGGTTGGTTGGTGAGCGGTAACCTGTTTGCGGATAACGGTAACGGTGCTGATCAGGATGCTGATGGTGACGAGATTGTCATTACCGCCATTGATGGGCTAGACGTGGTTTTTGACACTGCCATTGAGCTGGAGTCTGGCGCAACAGTCATCGTGCAGGAAAACGGTGATTTCGTTTACGACCAGGGTTCTGCGTTTGAAGCCTCGGACGGTGAGGCTGCTGTGGATACCTTCGAGTATGCCATTGAAGATAGCGAGGGCGCTGAATCAGCAGCAGTGGTATCTGTCGAGTTAGGTGAAGTGACGGATAGCGTTGAGGTGTCGGTGATTGAGGCGCTTTACCAAGTAGCATTTGACCGCGAGGCGGATACTGGCGGGCTGGATTACTGGGCCAGTATTCGTGAAGGGGGCAGTAGCGTGTTGGATATTGCTGATTTCTTCTTCGCGTCTGACGAATTTGTCAGCGAGCACGATGATAGCTTGGGCGATGATGACTTCTTGACCTTGTTATATCAAAACGCCTTTGATCGTACACCCGATGCTGAAGGCCTGGAGTACTGGTCTGAAGCGCTGGAAGCTGAACAAGTGGATCAGGGTGATGTAATGGCCTACATTGCTTCGTCCGATGAAATGCAGACTAAATATCTGGCGGAAGGTTTTATTTTCGCCTGATAGCACAGCTCTGACAGTGACATAAGCGGCTACTCTTTCTCGGATTTTATCTTGAGAAGGGTAGCTGCTTTTTTGTGAGAAAAATACCAGCTCTATTTCATAGAGGCGTCTTTTGCGGTTTTTTTGCGCTGTGTCCAGCCGGTTAGACAATGTTCTTGCTAACTTTGACTTAATCACCAACTGAAAAGCTCATTTGGTGAGATTTCAAGTTAAGGCCGGATGCTTTGCATCACATTAGCGTTAGTTATTTTTCGTATGAGGAGAAGCTGATATGAAGAAAGTGTTTGCTTTAGTGCTGGTTGCAGGTTTTGTGTCAACCACTGCATTTGCTGGGGTCTCTAACATTAGTAATAATGGCAATGTCAGCGGAGTCCAATCTTGGAGAGTAGAATGCTCCTCTGGGAGCAGCTACATCATTTACAAGAAAAGTGGCACTTGGTATCGGGGTGATATCGGTCATCTGGGCAATCGCTATGATTCCTGGTCGCGTGATGATGTTGCATCATTTGTATGTGGTTAAGTAAATAACGGGTTGGGTGAGATTTCCTCGCCCGGCCTTTCAATGAGGAGCTACCATATTGATCGAAGGATGATATTGCATCTTTCATCTATGGTTAACCCTTCATAATTCGTCTAATGTCCGACGCAAATACGCTCGGCGTATGAATTCAGGAAAGAAGCAGAGGGTAGAGAAGGTCAAATGAAAAAAATATCATTAATTGCGGTAAGTGTTTTTTTGGCATGCAATTTAGCCTATTCTGATATGCCGAACTCTATTGCTGGTATAGAAGTGGGTGATACTGTTTCTAAAGCAAGGGATCAGTTAAGGCATTTGGAAGGTTATACTCTTAAACCATTTGGATATGGCCATTTAGATTGTGGAGTGGAAATTGAAGCAAAGTATAATGATGGGGAGATTGAGCTGTATGCTTTTGATGATAAAGTATCCTATATTAATTTTACCAGTGAGATCCCTGGTACTCAGCAGGAAATATCACGAGCTATACAGAATAAATATGGTAGAGCAAATGATGTAATAAATCATGGAGATAGGATAGAGCTTTATTACTCTAGTGGTAGCTTATACAAGCGTGTACATATTCAGATCTTCAAGCTACCTGATATAAATGGTATTTATATGACTCTGTCTCACGAAAATTTACAAAGAATAATGAGAGAAAACCAACAGTGCAACGAGAATTTGAAAATTGAAGGTGCAGACTCTAGTGTAATACCAAATGTTTAAAGCTTTCATAAGGCGTCCTGTCATTCACTGATTTTATACGATGTGTGAAAGTTTTTTTCACGAGTTAACGCTTCTCGACTTCACTATACCAATTGACTGTTAAGCCATCACCTGGGTCGACATCGCGCTCTTTTTGATACATCCGCTCAAGGTGCTTTCGTGCGCTGACATTCCCCCACAGTCAAGCTAGTTGGAGTATCAGCAGCTGTTAAACTCTGAACCATGTGGAACGTGACGAGGTTGCGATGAAGTGCTCCAAGCTATCCTTAAAAAGCTGCTCCCACTGCACAATCGCACGGCGCCGTGAAGTCGACACTTTCCCTATAGCTGCCTGCGAGCAATTTTTGATCACACGCGCTTCTGAAGTGTTTGAATAGATGTGACCACCCAAATTAAGGAAGACAGAGATCGTGCTGGACTTTGATGGCGCTGAGATTCACGTGTACGGAGAACAATCCGGCAAGTTCTTTAACCGCTATTACGATCACTACTACTTCCCGCTGTATGTCTTCTGTGGGCGTCATAGCTATCTGCGAACCACTGACCGCAGCGACAGCTGTCATAGCTGAGCCATTCTATCATTATTAGTGTGGTTTATCTGCCAGTGCTGGCCCGTCTAGAAAAAATCGGACTGGGCTCTAACCCCCAGTTTATCATTAGTCCCGTTACAACGACGGCTTCAAGCTTTACCACGAGCATTACTGCGTGCGGGGCAATATGGAGAACCGGATTAAGGATCAAAAACTGAGCCTGTTTGCTGATCGCATCTCCAACATGCACTGGTGGGCCAATCAGTGGCGGCTGATCTTGGAGGGCTTTGCCTATACGCTGTTCGAGCGATTACGCACTTACCTGAAGAAGACCCCTTTTGAGCGTATGAGACCAAGCAATATGAGTCTCAGGCTCATCAAAATGGGTGTGGTCATCATCCGCAATACGCGCCGAATCCGATCGCTGATGAGTAACAACTACCCATATAAAACAGAGCTATCCGGTCTCGTCAGACGATTGGTGCCGAGCTGAATGCTCGGGAGCTCCCTGTCCGGCACAATGGAGAAGGATAAAATGTCTGAATGACGTGAAGTTGTTAAAAAATAGTCCATTTAAGCTGCGCCAATAGGTGTTTAGAGGTATTACAGCCTGCGTGCGGTATTGGCTGAGGTACTAGGAGAATGAGAAATCCAGGCCACTGGTCATAACGAATGGCAGAGTGTTGTGAACATGATTAACAAATGCAGCTTACAGGAAAGAGCTGGCCCCTTCAGGAGAGTGGCAGTGTGTGCGAATACACTACTTACCGAATGTTAATTAGTATCAGGGGGTGAAAAGGGGCAAGTTAAACAACGATGCGGACTGGCCCATGTAAGTCATGGTGCCCAGGAGAGGACTTGA
>TARA_R110001606_G_scaffold9850_3_pt1 | contig 12454 bp, 17 predicted proteins | sample TARA_R110001606 | Tara Oceans TARA_R110001606 (sample SAMEA4398315) | marine metagenome | biome: Polar Biome; feature: [SRF] surface water layer (ENVO:00010504); material: water (ENVO:00002006), including particulate matter (ENVO:01000060) such as... | depth 5 m
TTTAATTCAAAATATTAGTAGGGGTTTATTTACATCATGAGTACTAAAATAGTGTGATTGAGGGCAAACACAGTGGAGTAAGATAGAGAGTTATTATTGATGGCCTTTGATGAAAGGCTGGGCATTATTGCAAATGGCGCTCTCGGTAGGGATCGAACCTACAACTCAGCCTCCGGAGGGCCACGTGATATCCATTTCACCACGAGAGCACATTTGTGCCACCACACCAACTCGCGATATCAGTGCTTAGGCCGAGCAATAATAAAGGCATATGCAATTAAATGCTAGCTTCTATCGCTTAGATGCTTAATAATTCAGCAAATTATAATAAATTACTTCACAAGCAAGCAAAAAACAGCTATTAAATTATACTTAATAAAAATCACTAACCATTTTGCAACATATAAATGCCCGTTTAACGACTTTTTAAGGCGCTTGTAAAAGGTTTAACATGAGGAAGTATCTATGAGTTTAATGTCAACCGAGCAAGTAGCGGAGTTTTTAGGGGTTAAAGTTGAACGTGTAAAGCGTCTTGCCCGGGAAAGTTTATTAATATCGAAATCTGTTGATGAAAACGGCGAACCACTATTTGATGCAGATGAAGTTGCAAAATACAAAGAACTTGCGGCGCGTTTTGGTGGTCTTTAACGATGCTCCATTGAGCTAATCAAACAATCCAACTGCGTACGCAACTCAGTCACTTTATTATCGACTGAGCGTGCGCTATACCAACAAATACACAACACTAAAAACACCAACTGATAGCATTCAAGCTTTTGCAGTGAATAGTGAAATTTTTGAATAGCAGGCAATTGCTGTTGGTAGTTTGAAAGTAAGCTATTTTTTTGCTTATCATTCAACGCAAAGCTAACAGTTAGTGCTGCTAAATCGAAGTATACGTCATTACTTTTAGCGTACTCAAAATCAATTAAAAACATGCCTTGGCTATTCACAATAATATTTTCTTTTACTAAATCATTATGGCAAAAACCTTCATCACGGGGTAATAACGCGATTTGCTTTAATGCATCCTCAACGCTTGCTTGATATTGCTGATATAAGCGAGTTTGTTTATAAAAATCCAGCTCATACTTTATATCCATCGCCTCAGTAACAACATCATGGCAATGAAAAGCAATCAACTTTTGCAACAACTCTAAAGTGTAATCCCCTTGTGCAATATCCCCCTCTAGGTATTCAAAAATCGCCAGCTTGTTAACTTCATCAGTCCACAGTGGTTTGGGGCATACCTGCTGCTGCGCAAATACAGTTTGTGCTGCCAAGCCTTGCGCTGGCCAATGCTCGCGATAGCACTTTAATAAAAAAGCCTGCTGTGCAGTACGCACTAAAAAGTTATCGTTACTTAAACCGCTAAATAGCCGCTCATTGCTCAATACCTTTAGTTGTGGATCAAAAGCGGCAAAAATGCCGCTAATTTCTTTACCTGTCATACTGCTTCTTATAATTGCGCCAAAGGCTTAGCTTGATTTTGCTCATACTCTTCATACCAGGTTTTAAACCCCCATGCTGCCATTATGGTGTAGAAAATAAACAGCGCTAATGTTGGGTAGTAGCCTTTCTCGTAATACAAATACATCGAAGCCGCATCAATAACAATCCAATACAGCCAATTTTCCAGTACTTTTTTCGCAACTAAATACGTTGTAACAACAGCAAAACAGGTTGTAAAACTATCTAAATAAGCAAAGTCTGCATGGGTGTGATTGTTCATCACATAACCAAATATTAATGCCACAATCGAAGTCGCAATAATAATGAATAAGTGTTGATGCAAGCACCATGAGGTAATCACTAATTGATGTTTATTAGCGTCGCCTTTTCGCCATATTACCCACCCATAAACCGCCATATACATATAGTAAAAATGCAATAGCGATTCCATTAATAAAGCACCATTCCAATACATTATGGTATAAATAAGGGTGCTAAAAAATGCCGCAGGCCAACACCACAGATTTTCTTTTATTGCTAATAGCAAATATGCCATAGAGAGCGCCACTGCGATATATTCCCAGTGCGACATTGCAGTAAACCCTGCGAGAGTTTCTGTAATAAATTCCATAATTGATCCACTAAGGCTTTAGCTGCTATTGGGGAGAGAGATCACCATTGAGGAATTTACAAACAAAAATAGCTTTGCCAAACTCTTCGTATGAACGTTTTATCTCTGTACTAAGCACTGACATTACTAAATCGTAATCCCCAAAAATTTGCGTCGACAAGGTATTTGTTATTACTTTTAAATCGTCATATTCATTTAAGCGATCAATAAACCCCTTAATAAATGGGATATAATCTTGATGAAGTGGGTACTTACTGATCTCTACAGATAATTTCATGACAATTCCTTGGTTTATTTAAAAATATGACCGTTATTGTAACTTGAGCTAAGCTACAAGTCATTCAAAGGTAGAGCGGATGTCGAAGAAGGTGTAAAATTAACGCAATTAAATTATTTTATGAGTGACTCATGGCACGACGCATTACGTACAAATTTAAAAATCAGCCTCGCGAAATTAATTTTGCAAAAGATAAATATCGCGATATGTATCAGGCTATTGCCGCGGCTGAAGGGATTGATTTAACAAATTATTTAAAGATGGAACAACAAATTGCTATGACTTCAAAAGGTTCTGCGGCAGTGCGTAATTTTCGTGATGAAGAGTTTGCTCGCATGGGTTTTAGCGATGTGTATTTTATCAAAGAGTAACGCTTAGCATTACTCTAAATATTCATAGCTTACCCGTGGGGTAATATTACAGACTAACTCGTAAGGGATTGTCGTGGCACATTGGGCGATTTCTTCAACGGGTAATTCTGGGCCCCACATCACCACCTCATCGCCGACTTTGATGCCATCAGCATTTGCACCAATATCAACACTGATCATATCCATAGAGATGTTGCCAGCAATACCATAACGTTTGCCAGCAATCACTACAGGTGTGCCATGTCTAGCATGGCGCGGATAACCATCACCATAGCCCATTGCAACCACTGCAAGCTTAGTCGGCTGAGCACTTTGCCAACAACCACCATAACCAACACCTTGCGCGGCATCAACATCGCGAATTGCAATGACCTTAGTGGTTAAGCGCATCACTGGCTTCAGCTGATGGTCTTTGCCAGAAGTGTTAAGCATTGGTGATACACCATACATCATCAAGCCTGGACGTACCCAGTCGCCATGACCTGCAGGCCAAGCAATAATACCAGCCGAATTTGCTAAACAATGTGCTTGTTGTTTGCCTTGCACTAATGAATCAAACAAAGCAATTTGCTCAGCTGTTTTGGGATCATTAACATCATCGGCACTGGAAAAATGCGTCATTAAATTAATTGTATCTTTAGCGTTATTCGTCGCTTGCAAGCGCTGATAAAAATCATTCAACTGCGTTGGTGCAATTCCTAAACGATGCATACCCGTATTGATTTTTAACCAGCAACTGATTGGTTCATCGAGCTTTGCATTTTCAAGTGCCCTGAGCTGATTTTCATCATGGATAATGGTTTGAAAGTTATTGGCTAATAAAATCGGCAAATCATCTTGATGGAAAAAACCTTCCAGCAACACAATAGGCTTGGTCAGCCCACCCGCCCGCAGTGCTAGAGCTTCATCTATTCGTGCCACTGCAAATGCGTCGGCATCATTAAGGTGCTGCGCTATTTTTACTAAACCATGACCATAAGCATTAGCTTTTAATACCGCCATAACTTTACTATTAGGCGCAAACTGTCGCACTTGCGCTAAATTATGAGCAAGTGCTTGTAAGTTAATTTCGGCAATAGCTAAACGCATCAGTAATCGTCGTCTACCGCAGGTCCGGCGTAATTATCAAAACGCGAGAACTGACCTTGGAAAGTTAAACGTACTTTACCAATTGGACCATTACGTTGTTTACCTATGATAATTTCAGCAATCCCTTTCTCAGTACTGTCTTCGTTATATACTTCGTCGCGGTAGATAAACATGATTAAATCGGCATCCTGCTCGATAGAGCCTGATTCACGTAAGTCGGAGTTAATTGGGCGTTTATCGGCACGCTGCTCTAGAGTACGGTTTAGCTGCGACAGTGCTACGACTGGACATTGGAGTTCTTTTGCTAATGATTTAAGTGACCGTGAGATTTCAGCAATTTCTAAAGTACGGTTATCAGAGAGGCTGGGAACGCGCATTAGCTGCAAGTAATCGACCATGATCATACTTATCCCACCGTGATCACGAGCTATACGACGCGCACGTGAGCGAACATCTGTTGGAGTTAGACCTGATGCATCATCAACATACATCTTTCCTTTTTCCATCAGTAGCCCCATGGTTGATGAAAGACGCGCCCAATCGTCATCATCCAATTGACCGGTGCGCACTTTGGTCTGATTAATTCGACCAAGGGATGCCAACATCCTCATCATAATCTGCTCCGAGGGCATTTCTAATGAGTAAATAAGCACAGGCTTATCTTGTGTCATTGCGGCATGTTCAGCTAAGTTCATCGCAAATGTGGTTTTACCCATCGACGGACGGGCGGCCACAATGATTAAATCTGATGGCTGCAAACCAGTGGTCATTTTATCTAGATCGGCATAACCAGTACTTACCCCCGTCACACCATCTTGTGGCGACTGGTACAACTCTTCGATTTTATCGACTGTTTTTTCTAAGATGCTGTGAATACTTTGCGGACCATCGTTACTTTTTGTCCGCTGCTCAGCAATTTTAAACACTTTACTCTCTGCAAAGTCGAGTAAATCGTGGCTGGTGCGCCCTTCCGGATTGAAACCTGCTTCGGCTATTTCATTGGCAACGCCAATCATTTCACGTACCACAGCACGTTCGCGTACGATATTCGCATAGGCGTCGATGTTCGCCGCACTTGGCGTATTTTTAGCAATTTCAGCTAAATAAGCAAAACCACCGATACCACTGAGTAAATTCTTTTTCTCTAAGCTCTCTGATATGGTGATCAAATCGATTGGATCGCCTATTTCAGCAAGCTCGACCATGGCTTCAAAAATAAGCTTATGGGTACGTGTATAGAAATCTTGCGAAACGACCAACTCGGCAACACGGTCAAAGGCTTGATTATCAAGCATTAAGCCACCTAAAACAGATTGCTCTGCTTCAATGGAATGAGGAGGAACTTTAAGAGTGTCGACTTGTTTATCTGGTTTAGCCATAACTTCGCAATACTAACAATGAATGGCCTCTATTCTATCTACTTGGCTACGTTGTGCAAAGAGCAAAGCAGGATTTCTTTTCCTACTTTGCTATGGGAGATTACTTTTGCTTACGTAATTCTATGCGCCCACTGATAGTGTCTATTTCAATATCAGCATCACCACCATTAACCGCAAACTCCAATTCACTTGATGGCCCATATTTCGCTTTTTTAACTTTATCGTCACTCAACTCATTAATAATTTTACCATTGGCATGCGCTTCAATTTCAAACCGCGCAGAAACATCCGTCGGGAAGTAAAAATCGGCATCGCCACTAACAGATTCATAAGTAATTTGCGCACCTTTTAGTAACTCATTAATATGTATTTCACTCTCACCATTTACCGTGCTAATACGTAAGCTTTTTAATGCCTGAAAAGCAAAGTCGATATCGCCATTAACATTCTCTAAGCGAACTTCTTGAGCTGCTGTTTTGGATTTAATATCACCATTGACAGCAGTAAAGCGCAGCGTGCCTTGTGAGTCTTTGTCATTAATTTCGCCGTTTACGGTTTCATAGCGTATATCACCTTTTAAGCCTATCGCACTGACATCACCATTAACGGTATCCACACTAATATTGCCACTGATGTTTTGTAAGTTAATATCACCATTAACGACATCAATATCAGCCCCGGCGATCAAATTTTTAGCACTGATAGTGGCGTTAACACCGGTAAATTCAAGTTCGCTGCTATTTGGCATATAAATAACTAATTGAGAACCATCGCCACTATTCCAACCGTTATTATTGTTACGCGGCATTTTAACGATAAATTCGATACGATCTCCTGCCACTTCTAAACGATACCCTTGTGCTTTATCATCAAGCTCACCGGTGATCTGTAATTGTGATTTATCCCAGCCCTCAATACGTACATCACCGCGTTGGTTATCTATAAAAATACGCTTATTAGCGGGCACCTCAATTTGTTCATTGATTTTCTCACCAGCAGAGGCGAAAAACGGCAATAAAGTTAGTGCTAATAGTAATGTTTTCATGGTTGATACTCCTAAATTTGTTGCCACTTCGGTGCATGCACCTTATTGATTAGATCTAATTGCTGCTGATAAACCTGTGCGAGCATTTTTAATAACGCTGGATTCTCAGGCTCATTGTCGAGGGCTTGCTTTATTGCCCGCTCAGCGTCCTCTAATTCTGTTAATTGCTGTTGCCAGTTATCTGTCAATGCAGGCTGATTTTGATATTGCACCAACAAGGTTTGTTTTTGCTGGGTAAAATAGTCACTCATCACCACACTTGTCGCAGGCTCAGAGCCGGAAAACAGCAACTGCACGGTTAATAAAGCCGCCACTGAGCATGCTGCCACACCCGCTAATTTAGGCCACAGCGCAGCTTTACCTTGCGCCTGAGGAGCATGCGTTAATGCTTTTTCGATACCTGGCCATAAATCTTTTTGTGGTGAGATCTCTGACTCAGTGTTATTGATTGACTCAGCTAAAAATGTTTCAAAATTAGGCTTACTCATTTTCATACCACTCTTTTAATAACTGACGGGCGCGATGAAATTGCGACTTACTAGAACCCACTGCCATTCCTAACATAGTGGCAATCTCTTCATGGCGATAACCTTCAATGGCGTGCAGCACAAATACCATACGAGCTCGCTCAGGTAGTCGTAATACTAACTTGTCGAGTCCATTTAGACCTTGGCAATCTGTTGCGCTTTGTTCATCCATACCGCTTTGCTCGAAGCTCACTACTTTTTGCAACCAATTCTTATGTTTACGTAAATAGCTAATCGCAATATTACTGGTGACACTGTGCAGCCAAGTTGAAAACTGTGACTGTCCTTCAAAGCTAGCGATTTTATGCCACAGCTGCACAAATACTTCTTGAGTTGCATCTTCGGCATGTTCGCGATCTGCGAGTAACCGTAAGCACAATCCATAAACCCGCTTTACATGTAATTCATAAAGTGCAGCATAAGCATTTTGATCACCGCTTTTTACACGGGTAATAAGTGCATCTTCGCTTAGCTGTGTAAAAGCATGTTTTGCATCTATCAACATCGTTGATGTTGTCCCTTTATGATTATTATTATGAAATGAGTATACCTAAGCACTCAGGAAATACGATCTTTCAGAATTTTAAGTTTCTTGAATAGTTAGACGTGAGATGTAAGTGAAAAGGTTTAAATGACATGAAATTATTTTTAACAAAAAACGGCTAACTTATCAGCTAGCCGTTTTATCAAGTGGTTTTATAACGTTGCTTCTGGGGGATCTTCTTCGGGCCCTTCAGTGGTTTTTTCCGGTACTTTATATGACCAGCCAAGGAAAACTAATTTGCCGTCAGACGCGCTGCCCCCACCACTACTTATATTTGCTAGATTTGAATCATGGTGAATACCACCTTTGCCAGACGCTGAAACCGTTTTGCCCCGAATTGAGCCACTGAAACCACCATTAGCGACGACTTTAACATCAGTCTTTGGCGCATAGATGGCTGCATACAAATTAGCATCAGCATCAATATCAATACCATTGGCTTGTTCATTGCTGGAATAAATACTGAATACCGGTTTACCAGTTTTGGTTAACCCATGCTTCATTGTGATCGACCCTGGAGACGCTTTCAATTTTACTTTACCGTTGACATAAAGGCTTAAGCTGCTGCCTTGTGCTATATGGATCTCTGAAGCGCCTTCCATCATGAAGTGACCATTTACTATCAAGGTTACATCACCACCCGCGACTTTTAAAATGCCATTATTTAATGAGAAGTTACCTGCTTTTAATACTTTTACATCAACAACGTTCTCAATTGTGTTTAACGTATAATTAAGTGTCGCAGGACGTGCGCCTAACCACTTTTCCCATACATAATCACCTTGATTTTCAATCTTAGACTGAGCTATCTCAGGCGTTAACTCGTAGATAACACGTGTTTCTGGCTTATCAGAGACTAGTGTTGAACTACCGTGTTTCACAATAATATTTTCGGCGCTAGGATCAACCAGACCATCAACAACCGTTGTTATATTTATTGAATCGCACTGTGTTTGCCCTGCTGTAAAATTATCAGGATCTTGAAAAGGTACCAACTCAACATTTGGTGATACATTATAACGTGGATCTGAGTAAGGAATACCACCTTGTTCAAGGTGTGGTGCTAAATCTTTTGCATTTAATTTGCCGCCATATAAAACGTCTAAGCCGTCATTATTTCTATTTTCTAGCACAGTACTCGCACTGTTATTAGGGAAGTTAAGATCTTTATTTGCTCTAACTACGCCTAATATTTTTCCTTGCTTCCAGGTAACCCCTCCCGCCGATAAAACATCTCCGCCTACAGCTGTATCAAGTGGAAAACCATCGGGTAAAACAGGATCAGTCGATACTGTAAAATTCGAATCAATTGTAATATGGTTATTTGCACGCAATGTGCCTGTGATTGGAGATGAGCCGGAAAAAGTAATACTGCCAGTCGCATGAACACTCCCCCAAATAGTTGAAGCACCTGATAATGTAACATCCTTATCTTTATAAACCGTGCCTATTACAGCGCCAGCCTCAGCCTTGTCAGGATCGTAATCCCCTTTACTTGAGTCATAGCTATCAATTCGACCACTGGCACTGAGTGACACCCCTTCACAGCCCACAATTGCGTTCTCAAAAACAGAGCCTCCTTTACCTGGCGTAAATCCAAACCGTGCGACTAAATTACTTTGTGCATCACCACCATAACGCTCACCCAAGCTGATGATTTCTAGCTCTCCAGCAGCATTTTTACTAATACTGGCATTATAAGTTGCATCTTCACCAATCAAACCGCGGCCTGATGCTGTGCCTGTCGCTGCGATCAAGCCATCGATATCTAAGGTTTTATCATCTGAAAAAGCTTGCTGTAATAACTTAGCTTCTTCGAAAACACCTTTTTCAGCGAGTAAACGGCTATTTATTTTCTTTTGAAAATTGCCACTCATACGCTCTTGAATAATATTTTCACGCAATGAATTAAGTACCACAATACTCGCCATACTGGTGAGGATAAGTACTGTCACAAGCGTAAAACCACTTTGTTTTTTAGCCATTACACACCACCAAAAGCATTGTTTAAAATAACATTAGAAACCGCAATATCAATGGCAATAGTGTCTTCAAATTGCGCAGGTAAGTTCTCTGGGCCAACATTAATAGTGACAATGTTATTATCAATTGCAAAACTCAACCGGGCGACTCCCGTCAATAACCGCTCTGCTGGAGCTGCTCCTAATGTACACATTAAATTATTGCCTACTAAGCTATAAACTTCATTTATATCAGCTGTTGATACACTGCCATTACAGGTGATAACCCCAGCTGGCTGAGTAACAGTAATTGCCGAGCCATCTGCTGCAACCAAAGGTGCGCTTGGTGTTTGTTTAATGCTACGCGTAAAAACCTTACTTGTGTAACGTATTACTTCTTGCGCATTTTCAAGCTCTTTACTAACTGAAATAGTGCCTTTAATAGCTGAGTATGAAAGGCTAACTCCAGCTAGTAGGAATGAACCAGCGGCTAGAGCCACCATCAGTTCTACAAGGGTATAACCTCGCGGACGATAAATTGCCATCATCAAATACACCCAACTGGTAGCTCAGGGTAACTAGCATTTAAGGTAATTTGATTTTCTAATTGAGCAGGGTCTTGTTGCTTGATCCGCTCATCAGCCCATGAAACTGTGATTTGCATATCATGCGCATACGCCGCAGGTAAGCTCAGCTGATAATCATCGATTTGCGGGTCTAAAGAGGCACGAAAGTTAGCATCCGTGAATAAAGCTGGATTTGTCGTTTGTAACTCACACAAGCGAGGCCAAATACGCTCTAAAGTATTTTGCCCTTGCACCAGCGATACAGTGTAATTAAAACTGTTAGTGGCATATTGTAGCGATTTGAGCTGAGCTGCTGCCAACCCTAATAAAGCAATACCGGCGATAACAACTGACAGCATCACTTCTAATAATGAAAAGCCACTTTGTTTAATCATTATGCACATGCCACTGATTTTTCAGCTAACCAATTTTGGCCGCTTTTTAAAATGCACAAGTAATAATCTACCGTTTTATCATTGTCATCTTTAATTAAAATCTCGCTCGCCGCAGAGATTTCGCCACTTGACCACACGGTACGATCAACTAAACCAACTGTTACACCATGATGTTGGATGACGAATTCTTTTAATACTGTATCAACACCATCAACAGCTGCTGTTACCTGCCATTTATCACCACTTACCACTAGCTTAATCTCACGATTACGTTTTACCGCCTCACTACGCGCATATTTATACACACTATTGAGCTGATTTGCGGTGGTAACAACCCGATCTTGCATGATTTGCTGGCTAAAAGAAGGAAACGCTAATACCGCCATAATCGCAACGATCCCAACCACAATCATCAACTCCACTAATGTAAAACCGGCTGTTCTAGTCATTGTTACTCCCAGCAACTATTAGCATCAGCTGATTGTGTGCCATCATGCTTAATCACTAATGCACCACAGCGATCTCCTGCTTGGGCAGAACCGATTTTTGGGGTTGCAGTTAATGTAAAAGCACGACTTTTAAAATTAGCATCAGCTGCAGCGCCACTAACGCGGTTTAGCGCTGTATAAGTAAAAGTATAAAAATCTGTATTTTTTGCCGTATCAAAAGCATTTGGATAACCACCATTACGCGAATAAATACGCTCTAATACTGCACCATGTTGCAACATTACTTGTTGAATATCGGCACGGCGACTACGCTCAATATGCTCAATATATGAAGGCATAGCTACACTGTATAATATGCCTAGAATGGCAACGACTATTAATAACTCGATTAATGTGAAACCAGAAGAAAGCTTCGCATTTTTTATCATCTGCTCTTTCAATTTAAACATCCTTAACACTATGCCCAGTGCACAAACAATATACAGTGACAACGCTGTCACTGTCAATAATCTGTAACCTAATTACAATGCAGCTACATTTTAATAGGTATAAATAATTAGTTTTTATTTTAAATCAAACTATACCAGATAAAAAACCTAAAAAAGGGACTTTAATCAATATTTATGTGGGAAATGATATGCTAGCTAGTGATATGTGTGAGAATAATAAACAAAAAAGCCGTGCTTTTCAGCACGGCTTTTTTCGCTTAATTAGAAATTAAGCTTCAGCGATTACGATTACTTTGATAGTAGCCGTTACTTCTGAATGAACTGCGATTGATACGTCAAATTCGCCAGTCTCACGGATAGTACCTAGAGGTAAACGAACTTCTGACTTAGCAACTTCAACACCAACAGCTGAGATAGCGTCAGCGATGTCGCGAGTACCGATAGAACCGAATAACTTACCTTCGTCACCGGCTTTAGATACTAATGTAACTTCAGCTAATGCTTCAAGCTTATCAGCGCGTGCTTGTGCAGCAACAAGCTGGTCAGCGATTTTCGCTTCAAGCTCAGCACGACGTGCGTCAAAAGTTTCAACGTTAGCTTTAGTTGCAGGAACTGCCTTACCTTGTGGGAAAAGGAAGTTACGTGCGAAGCCAGATTTAACTACAACCTGGTCACCTAGGCCACCTAGGTTAGCGATCTTATCTAGTAGAATAACTTGCATGTTTCTACACCTTTTAAAAACGTGTTAATCCGCTGCTTACTTATGTAAGTCAGTGTATGGAAGAAGGGCTAAGTAGCGAGCACGCTTGATAGCAGTTGCTAGCTGGCGCTGGTATTTAGCGCTAGTACCTGTAATACGGCTAGGTACGATTTTGCCACTTTCTGTAACATAGTTTCTAAGAGTAGCTAGATCTTTATAATCGATTTGTTGTACGCCTTCCGCTTTAAAGCGGCAGAACTTACGACGTCTGAAATAACGTGCCATGAGATAAATTCCTCAAATAATTCTTTCTATATGCTGAGCATGCAAAACCAATTGGCTAAGGCCGTTACGACCTTCGTGACGATTTAAAAAACCGCTCACTTGCAATGCCTGCCCAACGTGCAAATGTTGAGTCTGTTGTTGCATTTGCTTTCCACTGGCAACTACCTGAAGCCTCACATAACTATTACGGTTAAGGTCTGCTTCGGTTTGCATTGATTTATGTTCTACAACAAAAATACAATGCGGGATGCCAGCAGGGCTTTGGCTAAACTTGGGAGTTTTACAAACTACCCCAGATATAACCAGCTGATTCATATATGGGCTAACCATTATA
>TARA_R110001606_G_scaffold118270_1_pt1 | contig 12400 bp, 10 predicted proteins | sample TARA_R110001606 | Tara Oceans TARA_R110001606 (sample SAMEA4398315) | marine metagenome | biome: Polar Biome; feature: [SRF] surface water layer (ENVO:00010504); material: water (ENVO:00002006), including particulate matter (ENVO:01000060) such as... | depth 5 m
GCTTTCATTGGTGATGGTATTAATGATGCTCCTGTTTTAGCAGCAAGTGATATAGGTATAGCAATGGGTGCAATGGGTAGTGATGTTGCAATCGAAACAGCAGACATTATTATTCAAACAGACGAACCTTCCAAAATTATCAAAGGAATAAAAATTGCAAAATCAACACAAAAAATTATCTGGCAAAATATCATATTAGCTTTTGGTGTAAAAATTATAGTAATGGTTTTAGGCACATTTGGTATGGCAAATATGTGGGAAGCCGTATTCGCAGATGTAGGTGTAGCTTTATTAGCCATTTTAAATGCAGTAAGATTGCAACGTATGAAATGGGTGTAATTATATGGTGTGGCTATCGCCACGACTTTAATAACGGTTGGTTCCGTAGGTTTCTCCCACAGCCTATAAAAATCCAACGTTATTCGTGCCTCATAACTCCTCTGTCTTTTTATAGGCTTCCGCTTTTCCCACGCTACAGTTGTTATTTTCTGTCACACTTTTTGCAAGCCAACGCTAATTATAGCACATTACTATCCTCGTTCCTGCGGTAGTAAAGAGCTATGCCTACACAGAAAAGCAAAAAGGCGTATGCACTCCAAAGTACCGCACTGTGCAACTTGTGCCAGAAAATAATAACCCAAAGCTACATTAACATAATGTGGCATTATAGTACATACCCTAAAGGGCTTCATTGCATTACGGGCTTTGCCTATGTCCTATAATAACATTATGTTAAGTATCCGCTCATTGCCAACGCTTTAAACCTACTTCACCAACCGAAAGACCACAATTCCCCAACCACCCTTTTCAGCGGTCAGAAAAAAAATAAACTATGAGTTAATATCGGCTTATAGCAGGTACATTTCATTCTCTCATTTCGTGCCTACATTCTTTCATTGCATATACCCACTAACGCCTAACAAGGCAAGCAAGAGTAGCTCATTCTCTACACTCCACTAAGCCACACACTATTCCATTACGCAATCCGTATGCAAGCCCACCGCACAATAACTTTGCAGTAAATTGTAAAGTTTGCAAAGTCTGCAACCTTGTAATGCATACAGTATTACTTCATTCCATTCCACCGCATTTAGTTCCGTTTCTTTCAATCGCTACACTTGCCACACACCAGCCCACGCTTTTAGAATAGGTATAGTTTATTTTTTTTCTGGTCATATTTCCCCAAAGGAATTGAACAACACAACAAGCATTTTACAAATAAGAGAAGTAGTAAATAATGTTATGCCAAAAGAATAAAAAAGGCAGCAAATGTAGGCGGTTACAATTGGTCTGAAAAGGTCAAGCCCTACGGGTTTTAAAAAAAATCTCCACCCACAAGGGGTAGTATTTTCCTTAAAAACCTTGTCAGTCCACTTTCCACCACCAGTTGAATGGCTTTCTTTTTTTTTCGTTTTTTTCTTTGTCAAAAAATTTTGTGAAGGGGATTTCGGAAGCCAACTAAATTTCTCGGAAAATGACAAAATTCACTCTCAAAACTTACAGACCATCAGCCGAAACTGAAAAGCCACATTTCTACATTCTGAACAAAGGGATGAACAGCGGAAAACCACTAAAACAACCTTGTCCGAATTGCTTCATTTTGATAGCACCCACAGAAGAAGCCAAAGAGCAGTTATACTGGCTATGTTTTGGGCTATGGCGTGCAAAATCCTTTCATTACTATTTAAAAGGTTCAGTTATACCATTCATCACAAAAAACGACCTTAAACAAGGCATTTTAAACGGATTTGAACAGGCAAATAGTGATATTCCTATTTTCAAAAAGTCAGTCAAAGCCTTACAGCTTTTAGAAGAACAAGAAAAGGTTTATAAACTTAACCTAAAACTAATTGATGATGCACGTAGGGCGGTTTTCTATCGCTACATTTCTAAAAAACGATATTCTTAGGGCTACTCATATTTGATTAGTGTATAAGGCATATTTTAGTCCAATACGATTGCACCGTCTTAATAGAAAAATGCAAACCTTACAAAGTGCAAAAAAGAAAAGCCCACTCAAATGAGCGGGCTTTCTTCTAATTCCATAAATCTCTAAAATGGCATCTTAGAATATTTCGGAAATCTTTAAGGCGTTACCTTGTGCAAATACATAGTAGTTTGAACCTACTTCTTGATAAAACTCAATACCAAGAGAATTTAAAACACTAACATCTGGTGTCATTGTAGGAGAACCTGGTAATGTTGCAACCAATGAAATTAATGCAGTCATTGAATCTACAGGTAAATATGCAGAATACTGTACATCTTTTAATTCATTCAAACTTGCATCTTTAGGCTCATAAACCTTTGTAGTGGTGTTGAACTCATAATCAGACAATACTGAAATAGCATTGATAATTCTAAAATGAGTTGCACCGGCTGGAATGTTTAAATAATTCAACGGATTAAACGCAGGAATATCCAAAGTTGAACTATCACGAGTACCAGCAGGAGTAATTGTGAATGGAGCATTAAAAGCACCATTGAAAGAAGTGAATCTGTTAAAATCAAAACCTTTCAAATAGTTTGGTACTGCCGAAACTAAAATAGCTCGTTTACCTCTGGCTTCAGAACCATCTTCTAAATTGATTTTCTTCATTATGGCAGTTAATCTTCCAGTCACTTGACTGTCTGCCATATTTTTCATTAGACTTGCTAATCCGACTCTAACGGATTTACCTGTCATTGCACAACCACCAAATTCGTTCATATTTTCACGAGTTCTTTGGAATGCAGGATCTGATGCAATTTGTTCAGCGGTTGGACCACCAGTCAAACCTGCAAAATAACCTTCATTTCCTTTAATTTTAAAATGTCTAATATCTCCAAGAGTACCGACATATTTTAGGGGACCTTTTTGTCTTGCCATTTCTGTAAATTTTTAAATGTTAATAATAATTCTTACTATTACAAATATAAGTCTAACATATTGACTATCAATTCATTAATAAGCGTAAACAAATGCAAACAAGTGCTAATAAACAAACAAGGGTAAGACCACACTATGAAGTGGTTAAAGTATTGGACGGAGACGGACTAATCGTTAAAAATATTTTTACAGATATTGAAGAAGAAATAAGGCTATTAGGAATTGATGCTCCAGAGATTAAACTATGCAGAAAATTAAAGCAAGATGAAAGAGAAGTGAATATATCAGCTACATACTTAATTGAGTTGGGCTATAAGTCAATGAAATTTCTACTTAAAAAAGCTAAACCACAAACAAGAATTACAATAATTCAGGAGCAATCAAATCTTACAGATGCTTTTGGAAGAACATTAGCATATATCATTTTGCCTAATGGCAAAACGCTTAATGAAATAATGGTCAGAAGAGGTTATGCAAAGCCATACAACAAGGTATTTTGTGAAGAGTTACTAAAGTACCAATCACTTAATTTGAAGGCTAAAACAAAGAAAAAAGGTTTATATTCGCTTATCAATTCGTTCTAATCTCCCTACATTTACTTGCTCTTATTATCTCTTATTTATAGTTTATTGTTGCCTATTTGTTGCCCAATCACCATAACTAACTGATATACAGTATTACTTTACTTTTTGTATCGGAAAGTAATTGACCACAGAGAATGAAATGTGCTTGTAATCATTCAAAGAAATGCAGAATGTTATAAAAAACCACATCAAAAAAGACATTCTGTTTTAACCGCAGAAATGATAAGGCTTTTTTAAAATTGTGCTTTGTGTTTGTTGATATAAATTAGCTGTATAAAAATTTAAAAATCTATTTTTACTTTAAAACATGGTTTTCATTTATAGCATTAGTCAAAAAAACTGTTGGAAACCTAACATCCTAATTATTTTAAAATCAATAAATAAGACCAACTGAATAATACATAAATCCTTTTAAAATAAATGAAAATTCAAGATTTAGTAGGTAAATTTTCTGTGATTGGCAGCAATCAAGATGCTGATGAAAACGCCTATAAAGGAACTCTTTTTTTAACTTTGGATGAAAATGACCGGATTATTGCTAAATGGATTATTAACAAAACGCAACACCAATTTGGAACCGGCTTTTTTAAAAACAATATTTTAGTTATCAACTTTAATTACAAAGGTTTAGAAAACAAAACGTATAACGGAGTTGTCGTTTACAAATGCACAAATAAAGATATTTTAGAAGGTTTTTGGTCTGAAGAATTAGGGGATCCAAAATTTTTAGGATCAGAAAATTGCTTTCGAATTCAAGAACATAAACTTGTAAATTAAGTATGAATTGTCCTTGTAATCAAAATAAATTATACAAAGATTGTTGCCAAAAAGCACATAAAGATATCAGTACTGTAAATTATGCAGAACAATTAATGAGATCTAGATATAGTGCTTTTGTTTTGGCTGATATCAAATATCTACACAAAAGTCATCATAGTTCAACAAGGCTTTCTAAAAAAGAATACAAAGAATTAGAAAACTGGACCAAATCTGTAAAATGGGTTAAATTAGAAATCCTAAATTGTGTAGAAAATTTTGTAGAATTTAAAGCCTACTTTATAGAAAATGGAAGTTTAGAGGTTATCCATGAAAATTCTAGTTTTTGTAAAGAAAATAATCATTGGGTTTATTTAAACGCTCAGTAATTTTAGCTTTTATATTTCATTTTTATTAAAAAATAACATTTATCATGTTTCTAAAAAAAAGTACAATTTAAATTTGCGTAAAATTTAAAATAAAAATAATTTTGAAAAAAAGTATCCTTATTATTGCTTTCTTATTGACTAGCATAATTACAGTTTCACAAGAACACGAACAAAACGAAGTACATTTTAAACACTTTAGAATCAGCCCTATTTTAAGTCATACCTATATTCCGATGGCAACTAATGATGGCGACAAAACCGTTATAGTACCTTCATTTGGATTGGATTTAGAATATTGGATACATGAAAAATTTGGTTTTGGTTTGCATAATGATTTAGAGCTACAAACTTTTGAAATAGAAAAAGAACACGAACTTTTTATTGAAAAAGAATTCCCTGTAGTTGTAACTTTTGATGCACTTTGGAAATTTCATAAAGAATGGATTTTAGTTTTTGGTAGTGGGGTTGAATTTGAAAAAAACGAGAACCTTTTTATCATAAGAACAGGTTTAGAATATGAAGTTGAATTTGGTAATCATTGGGACGTAGCTCCTACAGTTTTTTATGATTATCGATCGAATAATTTTGGTACTTGGTCTGTAGGTATTGGTATTGGAAAACGTTTTTAAATTTCTAAAAATCAGTCTTTATATATTCATGAACTCGATATTTGGAAGATGAAAATATATTATAATGTACATTCTAAATCTAATAAAGTATAGATCATACTAATTTTATATTTTATCTACATAGTGTTGTTAAAAACTTAAATAAAGATACCGCTCAAAATTGAGCGGTATCTTTATTTTACACTAAAATTTATTTTTTACTTTTTAGTATAAATTTTGAAAGTAACTTATCAACAAGTAAATACAACTATTTACGAATTTGTTTTCTGAATTCTAAAAAAATTATGAAAACAACATTAAATTATAATCAAAAATATTATATTTGAAACACAAAATTGGTTAACCAGTTTTTAACCTAAAATAAATCTATAAAAATGATTCTAAAAAAAACACTATTTTCATTACTACTAATTTTTCAATTAAGTAGTTATGCCCAAAGTAATAGTATAGAAGTTGCAAATATAGCAGAATACAAAACTGCTATTAAAAATGCGGTTCCCGGTTCTAAAATCATATTAAAAAATGGTATTTGGAAAGATGTAAAACTCCAAGCTTATGGAAAAGGAGAAAAAGACAAACCTATTACTGTTCAAGCAGAAACTGCAGGTAAAGTAATTTTAAGTGGAAACTCAAGTATCGAAATTTATGGTACTTATATTATTGTTTCTGGCTTTTGGTTTAAAGATGGTAATCCTACAGAAAAATCAATCGTTGATTTTAGAAAAAGCGCAACTGAATTTGCTACTAATTGCAGATTTACGCACAACACCATTTCGTATTACAATCCAGAAGACCCTAGTGTAAATTCTCATTGGGTAGATTTATGGGGTAAAAATAATAGAGTAGATCACAATAATTTTACGGGTAAAACAAATGACGGAACTACTGTAGTTGTTTGGTTAAAAGGTGATGAACATATAGAAAACAACCACTCTATAGATCATAATTTCTTTGGTCCAAGACCCGATTTAGGTAAAAATGGTGGAGAAACTATTAGAATTGGTACGAGTGAAAATTCAATGAAATCATCAAAAACTTTAGTTGAAAATAATACTTTTAAAAATTGTGATGGTGAAATAGAAATTATTTCAAACAAATCTGGAGATAATATTATTAGAGATAATTTATTTATAGAAAGTAAAGGTGCTATCACATTAAGACATGGCGATAATGCATTGGTAGAAAACAACGTTTTTATTGGTAATAATGTACCAAATACTGGCGGAATTAGAATTATAAACGAAGGTCATATTGTTAGAAATAATTTAATGATTGGTTTAGCTGGTAGTGGCTTTAGAGGTCCGTTAGTAATTATGAATGGTGTACCAAACTCACCTTTAAATAGATACAGACAGGTTAAAAATGTAAGCATTCAAAACAATACACTTATTAATTGCGGGACGATAGAATTTGCAGAAGGTAAAGATGACGAAAGAAGTTTACCTCCTATCAATACATTATTTGCAAACAATTTAATTACAAATACAAACGGAATTAAAATTTTAAATTCTTCGGATGATATTAGTGGAATTACTTTAAAAAATAATATAGTAGATTCTAGTGCAGATGTAGATGTAACTCAATTTACAAAACAAACGATTGATTGGACACTTTTACAATCTTTACCAATGCCTTCTTCTAAAAATCAGTTTTTAATATCAAATTTTAAAAATGATAAAAGCCCGAAGGTTGATATTACAGATTCAGAAAAAAAACCTTTTGTAGTTGGTGCATTTAATTTGGATAATGCAAAATTACCTAAAGCATTATTGGTAAAAACGGGTCCTTATTGGAATCCTGTAATAGAAGCTCCTGTAGTTGTTGCGAAAGCAGAAACCATTATTGTAGAACCTGGTGTTGAAACTTTAGGTAAAGCGTTAAAAAAAGCGAATGATTTAACAACACTTCAGTTAAAAGATGGTGAATACTTTTTTGATAAAACTCAGAAAATAAATGGAAATATCACCATAAAAGGAACTAAAGGAACTGTTTTAAGAGTTAGTAATAATTTAGAAAAAGAGTTAACTTATTTTTTAAGAGTTGAAGAGAACGCTACTTTAAATTTACAAAATATCACTTTTGATGGAAGCAATGATACTCAAGTAAAATATGCTATTGTTTCTCCGGATAAAGAACAAGGAGGAACCTATAAATTATTTATTGATGGCTGTACTTTTAAAAACTTTACAAATAAAGACGGCGGAAGTATTTACAAAGCTTATAACGGTACTTTGGCGGATACAATTAGCATTAAGAATTCTTCTTTTTTAGATAGCTATAGAGGTTTAAATTTATCTTATGAAAAAGAAAACTTTAAATACAATGCAAAAACAATTATCATTCATAATTCAGTATTTAAAAATATTGAAGAATTTGCAATAAACTACACAAAAGTAGATCCGTTAAGTTTAGAACCTCATGGAAGTTTACTTATCACAAACTCCGTTTTTAGTAGAGTAAGTAATTCTGAAAAAGGGTATGTGATTAAAGTAAAATCGATACCATCTGTAATTATTAAAAACACTGTTTTCGAAAACAGTTTTAATATTGTAAACCCTGTAAAATTATCTGATAACGGAAGCATAATAGATAATTGTTTGGTGTATGCTTGTGGAAGAATTATTGTAAATAAAAATGCAAAACAAAGCAACATGTTGTATCAGAACCCTAAATGGGACGATAAAGACAATTTTATCCCAAGTAAAAAATCAGATTTATTAAAAGAGAATAATAAGGTTGCTTTAATTGGATTGATTCCGGTAACAGAATAAGAGAAATTTAATGTTACTTGCTTTTGAAGTACCTAAGTTGCTCCTTTTAGAGGGAATTGATACATTTAGATAAAGTTAAAAAAGGCTAAAGAAATTTTAAACTTCTTTAGCCTTTTTTAATTTGTATTTATATTAAATTTAAGCAGTTTTTTTTAAAACTAACACTTAAAAACAACTAATTTTCATCTTCTCTATTTACTAAATCCATAGAAAATGCAGGCAAACAAATTGCCATATATTCACATTCGCTATCAAAAGGATTTGAATATTGAACTCTTGTATTTTTTTCTATTTTTATAGATTGACCCGCTTTTAAAATAATAATTTCGCCATCAATGATAAATTGTTTTTTACCTTTAATGATATAGGTATATTCATCAAAAGCTGGCGTTTGAAAAGGTTCACTCCATTTTGCAGGAGCTACCATATGCGCAATACTTATTTGTTGATTTTTATCTGTAGCGTTGCCAAAATGTTCTTCTATTAATTTACCATCTGTTGTTGGTACAACAAACGGTTTATCTTGAATTGTATATTTTTTTCCCATAATTACAAACAAATCATTCTATAAACAATTTTTACATTCATCCTTTTTGACAAAACTTTTGTTTTTTATGATGTAAAAATGTTAAAAGTATTTAATTAGTCAAACCAAATTATAAATGATTTAATTTTTGCTAAATCAGGAATTTGCTCTAAAGATATTTTTTGAGTAATAAAATCTTTAATCCCTAATTCATCTTTATCAATTGTAATTGTTGCATTTAATTCGTCTAAAAAAAGAGTAACAGATTGCAAAGTAGATTCTGGTCTTAACACATTATTAGCGTTTATTTCAGAAAAATTAGAAGCTAAACTGATTCCGTTTTTAGTTTTATAACGAATATCATGAATCTCTATACTTTTTATAGTTGATGTAGAATCTAGCTGCTCTTTTGGTATAATTGTAAGTAAAAGCGTACCTCCTTTTTCAAAAATTAAATATTCATCATCATCTTGAAAATAATTATCTCCTGATGCACCTTCACTTAAATTTTTAACAATTGAATCATTTTCAAAAATGGTTTGTAAATCGTTAATAGTAGTTAGTGCCGAAATTTTGCCTACTTTTCCTTTTTCAATATTAAAATCACCACTATTACTACAACTAGTAATTAATAATGACAGCACTATTACAATTATAGATAAGAAATTCTTTTTATTCATTTTTTGTTATTTTATTATGTTTAATTTTCTACTATTTGTTCATTACTTTTTTTAATATCCCAAAAACGGCTCTAATAAAAGTAGCACTCGTTAATACTTTTACAATTGGGTTTTGCCTTGTGCTATTACTTGAAGATGTTCTAGAAGACGTTTTTTGATTTCTTTCTTTTTCTTTCTGATCTTCGGCTGCTTTAATTGCTTTTTCTTCGGCTAAATTAATCTTTTCTATTTTATTATTGAGCATTTCATAAGCACTTTCTCTATCTAATTCTTGATTGTATTTATGTATCAATCGAGAATTATCAATTACAGCACTTAATTCTTTATCCGTTAAAATATCCATTCTGCTCATTGGTGCACGCAACATCGTTCTTGCTAAAGGTGTTGGAATTCCTTTTTCGTTTAAAACGGATACAAATGCTTCTCCAATTCCTAATTGTGTAAGCACTTCTTTTGTATCATAATATTCTGATGAAGGATAATTTTCTGCTGCTAACTTTATTGCTTTTCTATCTTTTGCAGTAAATGCTCTTAATGCATGCTGAATTTTTAAACCCAATTGCGCTAACACATCTTCTGGCACATCATTAGGATTTTGAGTTACAAAATACAACCCAATACCTTTAGAACGAATTAATTTTACAATACTTTCTATCTGATTTAATAAAGCTTTTGATGCTTCTTCAAAAACCAAATGAGCTTCATCAATAAAAATGATTAATTCCGGTCTTCCACTATCTCCTTGTTCTGGGAAAGTTTCATATACTTCTGCCAACAATTGCATCATAAAAGTAGAGAACAACTTTGGTTTATCTTGAATATCTGTTAAACGCAAAACAGAAATAATTCCTCTTCCGTTTTCATCAATTCTTGTTAAATCTTCAACCTCAAAAGATTTTTCTCCAAAAAACAAATCGCCTCCTTGTTGTTCAATTTCTATAATTTTGCGCAAAATAGCACCTGTACTTGACGAAGAAATACGTCCATATTCTTTTTGAATTTCTTCTTTTCCTTCATCAGTTATATATTGTAACACTTTTTTAAAGTCTTTAATGTCTAATAAAGGCAATTTATTGTCATCACAATATTTAAAAATGATAGCAACAATTCCTTGTTGTACTTCTGATAAATCTAAAATTCTTGATAACAAAACCGGACCAAATTCTGATACAGTTGCACGCATTCTGGTTCCTTTTTGTTCTGATATTGTCAAAACTTCTATTGGAAATTTTTTGGCTGTAAAAGGAAATCCAATTTTTGCATGACGTTCATCTATCTTTGGATGTCCAGCACTTGGTTGTGCCAAACCAGACAAATCTCCTTTTATATCCATCAATAAAACAGGAATTCCTTTATCTGATAAGGTTTCTGCTAAAACTTGTAGGGTTTTTGTTTTTCCTGTTCCTGTTGCGCCAGCAATTAAACCGTGTCTGTTTAACGTTTTTAAAGGTATTTTTACAATTGCGTTTGTAACCGTTTCTTCTCCTAACATTGCTGCTCCGAGTTCTATATAATCGCCTTTGGTTGCATAACCATCGTTTATAAACTCAAAGAATTCTTCTTGCTGACTCATCTTCTTAAATTTCGATAAAAATAATCAAACTTTAAGAGTTTGAAAATAAAAAGTGGTTTTTGTTTCGTACAATAAAAATTCCTGAATTCTATCTTTTTTCAATTTTGTTAAATACATGATGTTGCTTTTAGTGAACGTTAACATTTTTGTATCTTGCTCGCATTCAAATCAAATTCAAACTCAAATGAAAAAATTACTTACAATCCTTTTTATAAGCGCTACTTCCCTACTCTTTTCTCAAGAGTTTTCTATGGATGTAGTTAAAAATATGAAACCTAGAAATATTGGTCCTGGAGGAATGTCTGGACGTGTAACAGCTATTGATGTTGTGCAATCAAATCCAGAAATAATGTATGTAGGCACAGCTTCTGGAGGAATATGGAAATCTACTTCTGGAGGAATTAAATGGGAACCTATTTTCGAAAAAGAATTAACGGCTTCTATTGGAGCAGTTGCTATTCAGCAATCGAATCCGAGTGTAATTTGGGCAGGAACTGGAGAAGGAAATCCAAGAAATAGTTTAAATGGTGGTTTCGGAATTTACAAATCTTTAGATGCAGGTAAAACTTGGAAAGCTATGGGTTTGGAAAAAACCAGACATATTCATAGAGTTGTTATCGATCCAACAAATCCTAATATTGTGTACGTTGGTGCAATTGGTTCGCCTTGGGGAGAACATCAAGAACGTGGCGTTTATAAAACGATTGATGGCGGTAAAACTTGGAAACAAATTTTATTTACAAATACAAAATCTGGAGCAGCAGATTTAATTATGGATCCAAAAAATCCGAATAAATTAATAGCAACTATGTGGGAACACAAACGTGATCCTTGGTTTTTTAAATCAGGTGGAACAGGAAGCGGTTTGTATATTACGCATGATGGAGGTGAAAACTGGAAACAAATTACAGAAAAAGAAGGTTTCCCAAAAGGTGAATTAGGTAGAATTGGTGTTGCAATTGCACCTAATAATACAGATGTGATTTATGCATTGGTGGAAGCTAAAAAAAATGCGTTATATAAAAGCGAAGACGGTGGGTTTAAATGGGAAAAAATAAATGAAAAAGAAGATATTGGAAATCGTCCTTTTTATTATTCAGAAATTTATGTTGATCCACAAAATGAAAATAGAGTGTATTCTGTTTTTACTTACATTAATGTATCCGAAGATGGAGGAAAAAACTTTAAACAATTAATGCCTGCTTATGGTGTTGATAATGGCGTTCATCCAGATCATCATGCTTGGTGGATCCATCCAAAGAATGGAAAATTTATGATTGATGGAAATGACGGAGGATTAAATATTACTCATGATGGAGGAAAATCTTGGCGATTTATCGGTAACATTCCTGTTGCACAATTTTATCATATAAATGTGGATAACGAGTTTCCTTATAATGTATATGGCGGAATGCAAGATAATGGTTCTTGGAGAGGTCCAGCCTATGTTTGGAAAGCTCAAGGAATCAGAAATTCTTATTGGCAAGAAATTAGTTTTGGTGATGGATTTGACGTAGTTCCGGATAAAGATGATTCAAGATATGGTTGGACCATGAGCCAACAAGGTTCTGTTTCAAGATATGACCACATCACAGGTAATAATTATGGCGTGCAACCAACACA
>TARA_R110001606_G_scaffold127614_4_pt1 | contig 12400 bp, 16 predicted proteins | sample TARA_R110001606 | Tara Oceans TARA_R110001606 (sample SAMEA4398315) | marine metagenome | biome: Polar Biome; feature: [SRF] surface water layer (ENVO:00010504); material: water (ENVO:00002006), including particulate matter (ENVO:01000060) such as... | depth 5 m
AAGACCCTATGATGGTGTTCATTCTAACGCTAACATACCGTCAAGCGGTGCTGTAGCACTATCAAACTTCTACGCTACTGAAAACACTTATTATCAGACAACCGCTCCTATTTTTTACTGGAGTCAGCATACAGATGACACTCAGAAAGAAGCGTCGGCTATTTTTACCATATACTGGAATAACACCGCTATTGTTTCTAACCAAGCGGAAAGTAACGATCGCTCTACGACTTCTTATGCAGCAGGTGGACAAACATATTTGCGAACTCGGCAATTTGCCGGAGCAGCCCACAGTACCACTCACGGCACTGGACTGAAATTCAGCGTAGAGAGATAAAAACACTATGGTCAATAAAAAGTTAAAGAAAGGTATATAAAATGGTCGAAGTAGTTCGAGCAAACATTACAGTCAATCAGTTTCGTGCAAAAGAAGAAGGCTCTCTTGGTAAGGTCGTCAAGTTTGTAGATTGGACTTATGCTTGGACACATAGTGATTATCCAGGCGCAAGCGTTTTAAGTTCGTTTCTTACAAGTATGTCTGAAGCAAATGCTGATAGCTTTATAGCGTTTGATAATCTTACAAATGATAATCTAATTGATTGGGCTTTGTCTGTAGATAGTGCGACTTTAGATAAAATTGAATCACATGCTATGGCACAACTTCCACATGAGTATGCTCTGTCTCAAACATCAGTATATCATATTGGATAATACGTAATGGCTATTGAATACAAAGACCCTATTGATGGTGAGGAGATGGCAAAACTGTCTCAAGCAGAAACAGATGAGATGGGTAAGATTTTACACGAAGTTAGGAAGCACAATCTAGCAGGTAAAATTGTAGCGGGTACACAGAAGTATTCTCTTGAAGGTGCAAGTGCATCCTGTAAAGGTACATGTCAACAAGCAGATGTTTTTCTTATTCGTGCTTTTGATGGTGACAAATGTGTAGGCTTTAGGTTTATAAGACCAGCTAAGTATTCTCCTCTTGCTGTACCTAGAAACAAACAAGAAGAAGACAAGTACGGTAACATTAGAGACTGGTGGTTAAGTCAGGGATTGAAGATTTCAGAAGGTCTTGCTCCGGGTCTTTTTGCTTCACACAAAGATTACGCTGGTCAGGGTGTTGCTTCTAAAGTTAGAAACCTTTGCAATGTAGAGTCTAAGAAGCGTGGGTATGTCTGGATAGCTGGGCATGACATTGAAGATAAGAGTCGTTGGGACTGGACAATGCACTACTATAAAAAGAATAATATTGTACCTGTTTTTAGTGACATTGATTGCCCTAATGAATACGGCGGCTACGGAAAAATATATTACTACAACTTAGTGTAAAGGTAACTAGAATGTCTGAAGAACTAACAGCTGAACAAATTGCTCAACATTACTCCGCAGCAATGGACTCAGTAAACTTAATTAACGCTGTTGTAGCTTCACCTGATGACTACGCAAACGATGAAACAATCTTAGAAAGAAACGTGGAACATCTTAAGATTGTAAAGGAACGGGACTTCTGGACTACAGAAGACATGACCCCGTTTACTAACGCTATTGCAGCAGGGAGTGGCTAACCTCAACATAAAGGATGTTTATCCATGGAAGGTGCGATTGACATAAGACTAATTGTTACCTTGGCAGGTATACTCTTTAGCGTAGCTGGAGCTGCTGCCGTAGGTAAAATGCAAATTAAAGCTATACTATCAACCCTAATAGACATAGAGAAAAGATTAAGAAGCATCGACAAAAGAGTAGACATTATCGAAACAAAGGTTGAAACGCAGCAACAACGTCTTGGAATACTATCGGGAATGATGGACCCTGCAACAATGGAGCGAAGGTATCGTGAGTTGGCTACTATACAAGCAGACCTATCTAGTCTAAAAATTAGTGTAGAAAAACTAGCTCACATGCACAATGGAAAGCATCCTCAAGTATTAACTTAAAGAAGGAACTAAAGGAGACACTCATGGACTTAATGGTAGTTAGTAAGATTTTGTTTATTGCCGTTGTTATTTTGCCTAATGGTTCTTATGAATCTAAGGCAGAACAAGTTAACGAGTGCCCGCCTTACGACGTTGTTCACACCATGATGAACTACAGAATAAAAACAGGAGAGATTACTTCTTGGTTTGCAGACTGTGCGGAGTACCCTTTCTATGAAATATCTAAGACACCAGCTTAAGAAGAGAATTTATGCAAGTTAAAAAACCATCTTTAGACGACGTAAGACTAGCTGCTGAGGCTGATCTTTCTGTGTTTATTAGACTGGTAGCACCTGAGCAAGTCTTAGGTATTTGTCACGACAATGTAATTGATTGGTGGACTAAACAAGATTCTAAAAGTCACCAGCTTTTATTGTTTCCTCGTGACCACGGTAAGTCTAGGCTAGTAGCTTTCAGAGCTGCTTGGGAGTTAACTAAAGATCCTACTCTTAGAATTTTGTATATTTCAGCTACAGCAAACTTAGCTGAGAAACAACTATCCTTCATCAAAGGTATCCTTACGTCAGATACATTTAGTAGGTACTGGCCTGAGCATGTCAATAAAGAAGAAGGTAAAAGAAATCGTTGGACTACATCTGAGATTTGTTTAGACCATCCTCTAAGGAAAGAAGAAAACATAAGAGATCCTTCAGTCTTTACAGGGGGACTAACCACAAGTCTAACAGGTTTACATTGTGATATTGCAATCCTTGATGACACAGTTGTTTATGAAAATGCCTACACTAACGAAGGCAGAGAAAGAGTTAAAAGCCAATACTCGTTGTTGTCTTCTATCGAAGGAGCTAACTCTAGAGAGTGGGTTGTCGGTACTAGGTATCACCCAAAGGATTTGTATAACGATTTAATGCAAATGCAAGAAGACACTTACGACGACAACGGAGACTTAGACGGTTCAATACCAATCTATGAAGTATACGAGAAAGCTGTAGAGGACAGTGGGGACGGTAATGGTGAGTTTCTTTGGCCTAAACAAAAGAGAAAAGATGGTAAATGGTTTGGTTTCGATAGGCAAGTACTAGCTAAAAAGAGAGGTCAGTATTTAGACAAGGGTCAATTCAAAGCTCAATACTACAATGACCCTACTGATCCTGACAATGTACCAGTCAGAAGAGAAAAGTTTCAGTACTTTGAAAGAAAACTCTTGACAAGAGATAACGGTTACTGGTACTATAAGGACAGAAGAATAAACGTATTTGCTGCTGTTGACTTTGCTTTTAGTTTAAACCGAAGGGCTGATTACACAGCTATTGTAGTTGTAGGTGTAGACGGAGAAAATAACAGTTACGTTATAGACATTGATAGATTTAGAACTGACAGAATTTCAGACTACTTTGAACACATTCTAAACCTCCATGCTAAATGGTCCTTCCGCAAGATAAGAGCAGAAGTTACGGTAGCTCAGTCAGCTATCGTTAAGCAACTTAAAGATATGATTAAAGAACATGGACTGTCTCTCAGTATAGATGAGTTTAGACCTGGGAAGTCTCACGGTAGTAAACAAGAACGTATCTCTTCCGTCCTTGAACCTAGGTATGACAACCTACAAATTTGGCATTACAAAGGCGGCAACACTCAAATACTAGAAGAAGAGTTGTCAAGTAGAAACCCACCACACGACGACGTAATTGATGCACTAGCTTCTTGCATAGACATGGCTATCAAACCATCTACAAGTTTAAATCGAAAAAGCAAAAACAACATTGTTTGGGCTAATAACAGATTCAGAGGTGCTGCCTAATGGCTGGTGAAACTATTGACATTGAACAAATCGTTGAGCCTGAGGTTCTAGCAGTAGAGATTGCTAACCGTTGGCGTGAGTGGGACACCCTTCGTAATAAAAAAATTGAAGAGTGGAAAGAACTCCGCAACTACCTCTATGCAACAGACACGAAGACTACAGGCAACGCAATGCTGCCTTGGTCAAACACAACGACAACGCCTAAACTTACCCAACTTATGGATAACCTTCACGCTAACTACTTTGCTTCTTTGTTTCCTCAACAGAAGTGGCTTAAGTTTGAAGCAGACTCTTTAGATTCTAATGTTAAGGCTAAGAGAGATACTATTCAAGCCTACATGGAAAATAAAATTAAGCAGTCAGACTTTGTTAATGTAGCTTCTGATCTTATCTATGATTACATTCAGTACGGCAATTGTTTTGCTACAGTAGCTTGGGAAGACCGCTACAAAATTAAAGAAGATGGAGACTATATCTCTCAGTACGTCGGACCTAGAGTAGTTAGAGTTTCTCCTTTTGATATTTGCTTTAATCCTGCTGCCTCTGACTTTCTTAAATCACCTAAGATTATTAAGACGATTAAGACCCTAGGTGAAATCAAACGCATGATTAAAGACGACCCAGCTAACGAAAACATGCAACCTATCTTAGATAAGATGCTTCATGCCAGAGCTTCAGTAAGAGGTTCAGACGCAACCTTTAACAAGTCTGAAGGCTACGTTGCAGATGGTTTCTCATCTATCCAACACTATTATGAATCAGACTATGTAGAAATCCTTACGTTCTATGGTGACATCTTTGACTATCAGAATGACGAACTTCAAGTAGACCGTGTAATTACAATAGTTGATAGAGCGTACATCTTAACCAACGAAGAGAACCCTTCTTGGCTTGGTCATGCCCCTATCTTCCACGCAGGCTGGAGACCTCGCCCTGATAACCTCTACGCTATGGGTCCACTAGATAATCTCGTAGGTATGCAGTACAGGATTGACCACCTAGAGAACCTCAAGGCTGATGTGTTCGATCAGATTGCTTATCCTATTATGAAAATTAGAGGTGATGTAGAGGACTTTGATTTTGAACCTGGGACTAGAATCTACCTAGGTGAAGAAGGTGACGTAGGTTATTTAGTACCGGACACTACAGCTCTTAACGCTGACCTACAGATCCAGAACTTAGAAAACAAAATGGAAGAGATGGCTGGCGCACCTAGGCAAGCTATGGGCATTAGAACCCCCGGTGAAAAGACAGCCTTTGAAGTACAGTCTCTTCAAAATGCTTCGTCCCGGATCTTCGAACATAAGACAGCACACTTCGAAAGAGTATTCCTAGAGCCTATTTTAAATTCAATGCTTGAGACAGCTAGAAGATACATGAACTTTAGTGACACTATTAGGGTGATTGATGATGCTACTGGTGTTGCTTTCTTTAGGGATATTACTAAAGATGATATTATTTCGTCTGGTAAAATTGTTCCCGTCGGTGCTAGACACTTTGCAGAAAGGGCTAGACGTGTTCAAAGTCTTACTCAATTATTCCAAATTAAAGCTAGTGACCCCAGTGTTGCAGCTCACTTATCAGGTAAAGAGTTCGCTAGGATTATCTCTGAAGAACTTGGTGAGAAGTCTCTCTTCGGTGAAAACATTGCTATTGCAGAGCAGCTTGAAACCCAGACTCAAATGCAAAATGCTGAGGTGGTTAATCAAGAAGGTTTAATGCAGCAAGAAGAAATGGGAATTTAAAATCACATGAAACAAGTTTGGTTCAGAGGAACTAAATCTGAAGATAAAGAGAATAGAAGAACTGAGGTTCTTAACTACAGGAACGCCTTCGATTCTCTTACAGAAATCCTTAACTCCCACTACAAAAAGAAAGAGGGAGTAAGGGACTACGAGACACCTAATTGGGAGTTTCGTCAAATCGCCGTCAACGAGTACAACCGAGTGCTTGAAGATATCCTTGAACTAATTGATCTAAACAAAAAGGATTAACAATGTCCGTTTTTGAAACTGGCGCTAGTCAAACCGAAGACAGCGCTCAGGCACCAGAGACTGAACTAAACCAAGAAACTCAATCACAAGATTCTTTTTTAGGCAGACTCGTCGAGACTAAGGGAGAGCAGTGGCGTGATACTGAGGTACTAGCTAAAGGGAAACTTGAAGCTGATACATACATTAGTACTCTTGAGCAACAATTAAGTGAACTCAAAGAGGACTTAGGTAAACAGGATTACGCCAAGTCATTGCTTGAACAACTCCAGAATAGGGCTACGGATACCACTAACGTAAATCCTGGGGTACAGTCCAATAGCAATAATATTAGTGGCACTGAAGCAGGCAACACCACGCCAGACCTAAGTGAGAGTACACTTAAAAGCCTTGTTGAGCAGACACTAACAGAACGAGACCAACAGAATACAGTTAAGCAAAATCTTAGCTCTGTTAATGAGCAACTAGAACAGATGTATGGGACTGAAGCTACAGTTGAAGTTGAGAAGAAGGCATCGGCATTGGGTATGTCAGTTAGTCGTCTTCAAGATATTGCAGCAGAGTCTCCCACAGCTTTCTTTACCCTCATTGGAGAACAACGCAGGTCTACCCAACCTATGGTCTCCGGCACAATTCGAACTGAAGGTGTCAACATGCAGTCCAACAATCAGGAAAGAAACTGGGACTATTACCAGAACCTGAGGCGGACTAACAAAAACTTGTACTATAGTTCTAAGGTTCAGCAAAGTCTTCTAGAGGATAGAAAAAGACTAGGCAACCGTTTTGGGCTTTAGTATTTCCCTTTGTAAAAAACAAGACAAACTAGGAGAAGTATCATGGCTATGACCACTGGTAATACGGATCTCCTTACTCGCGGCGAAGTATGGTCTGGCGAGCTTAAGGAAATTCTACGAGACGAAATGATGGCACAGAAGTATGTGCGTATGCTTGAGGGTTTCCCTGATGGCGATACGTTCTACATTCCATCTATCGGCCAAGCACAGGTTGATGACTACTCAGAAGATACTCAAGTTGCTTATCGTCCGTTGGACACTGGGCAGTTTACCTTCAGCGTAGACAAGTACCTGTCTTCTGCTACTTACGTTACGAAGAAAGCTGAGCAAGACACGTTCTATAGTGAACAGCTTATCTCCCGTTTCGTACCTGAGCAGGAAAGAGCTATCATGGCTCACTTCGAAACGACTACCCTTGCTTCGGCTGAAACTGGTATCTCTGCTAACAGCAATGAACTTATCGACAGTGTTGAACACCGTTGGGCTGCTAAGGCTGGTGCAATTGCAGTTGAAGACTTTGCGAAAGCTAGGTTTGCTCTGAAAAGATCGAACGTACCTGACCAAGCTCTTATTGCTATTGTTGACCCATCTGTTGAGTATACGATTAACACGCTCACCAACTTGGTCAACGTAAGCAACAACCCACGTTTTGAAGGTATCGTTGCAGATGGTATCGCCACAGGCATGACGTTCGTTAAGAACATCTATGGCTTTGACGTATACTGCTCTAACTACCTTTCTGACGTTACGGACGGTGCCCTCGACGATAGAGAAGACACTAACGTTAACTTCGGTACTAACAACGGCAAGGCTAACCTGTTCTTCTCCGCTGCTCCTTCGGTAACCCCGTTTGTAGGTGCTTGGAGACAGATGCCTGAAGTTGACTACGAGTACAACAAAGACTTGCAGCGTCACGAATATGTTACGACGAGCCGTTACGGTGTAAAACTGTACCGACCTGAGAACATGGTTCGTGTTATTTCTAAGCCTTCTGTAGTTTAAGAAAGGAACATAAATTATGTCTTACACTAATGCAGATGGTCTATTCACTATCACCCAGAATGCTCAGGGTGGTGTTCGTGACAATGGTTTAAATGCCTCCAACGGTATTAAGACCCTTGTGCTCGAAATTAAAGACGCAACAACCCTTGGCACTGCTGCTGTTGATCCACAACCGAATGATTCTTTCATTCCTGCTGGTTCTTACATCACGAAAGCCTCTTTGGTTGTTACCACGGCGTTCACCTCCGGGGGTTCCGCTACACTAAGTATTGGTCTTCAGAATGCCGCTGGTGGTGACATTGCTGCTGTCGGTATTGATCAAACTATTGCTGTTGCTGCTCTTACTGCTAACAAAGCTGTCGTTTGTAATGGCACTTCTGTTGGTGGTACGGCTACGGTTGGTACGGCTAACGCGTATCTTTCGCTTGTCTACGGTACTGCGGCCTTTACGGCTGGAGCTGGTAAGCTAGTGATTGAATACATCGAAGTCTAAAACTAAAGGGGAGGAACCTTAGGATTGTCTTAGGGTTCCTCTCCTGACTTTATTATTGGAGTAGAGTAAATGGCTAATGTAACTCACGCTAGTCTAACAGGGTCTAACCTACACGAACCTAAGGGTGTAGCTAACGCATCTAATAACCAGGTTTATGTTGCTAACGGTGCTGGGTCAGGGGTTTGGACAAGCAAAGATCATATACTTACGACAGTAATAGATAACGTATCTTCAGCAGATAAAATCTATATCCCTATTCCTTATGCTGGAACAATCACAAGAGTAGTGTCAGTCCTTGAAGCCGCTATTGCTTCCTCTAATGCTACTATCACAGTTAAGAATGCAGCGGCTGCTACGATGGGTACTATCACAGTAGCTCACGCTAGTTCTGCTGCTGGTAACATTGACACTCTTACGTCTCTATCTAATAACACAGTTGCTAACGATAGTTTTATTACTATTGAAACTAATGGAGCTAGTTCTAATACAGCTAAACTTTTCCTTTCTGTTGTAGTAGGTAGAAGCTAATGAAAACAACCTTACTCCAGTTAGTTCAAAGTATCCTTAGTGATATGGATTCAGAACCAGTCAACAGCATTGGTGACTCCATTGAAGCTGAGCAGATAGCCTCTGTAATTGAGGATACATACTTTAATTTTGTTTCTTCTAGAGAGATCCCTGAGCATAGGAAACTAATTAAGATTACGTCTCTTTCGGACAACACTAAACCTACTCACTTTAAATATGTAGGCAGGCAACTGTATTGGATTAGGTACAACATTGACGAAAACAGTGGGACAAACTACAAAGAAATTAAGTACATGGACCCAGGAAGTTTTGCTACTCGTAACCTAGATACGTCAAACGTCACTACAGTCTATGATGTTTCAGCTAGTACAAACCTGTTGATCCTTAACGACACAATGCCAACTATTTATACCTCCTTTGATGATGAACATATTGTCATGGATGCTTTCAAAAGCTCAATCGAGAGTACACTACAAAGCACTAAGACACAGGCTTACGGTATTGTAACTCCTGACTTTACTATTTCTGATACCTTTGAACCTGACATTGACGAAGACCTCCTTCCTTACTTGTTAGCTGAGTCTAAGTCTGCTTGTTTCTCCTTGTTTAAATCAGGGTCTGACCCTAAGGTAGAGCAGTCAGCTAGGCGATTGAAAGCCTTTGTAACAACAGGCCTCTACAGAACCAAACAAGAAAACACGAAAAACAACTACGGAAGATAAAATGGTAGATTTTGAAGAAGACACAGTTAACCAAACTTGTGTTTGTAAACTAAGCAAACTAAAGGAACAGCTTGTTATTCGTAAAGCTAGAGATGGTTTTATATTCTTTGAAGTTACCTCAGCTAAAGGTAAAGTAGCCTACGAATTGTCCGGTAGGTACAGCTCTATTATCACAGCTAAGAAAGCAGTTCAGGCTTACGAAAACAACATAGCAGTTAGCCCTACTCTAAAACGTGAGCAGTTTGCCCAGGACCGTATCAAACGTAAGGAAAAGAAAAACAATGTCCCAGTCTTTGAACCAGAAGGTAACTAACACATTTATCAAAGGTTTGATTACTGAAGCTGGTGAGCTTACGTTTCCTGCTGACGCTTCAGTCGATGAGTCAAACTGCCTACTAGAAAGAGACGGAAGCAGAAGACGACGTGAAGGGCTTAACTTTGAATCTTCTAGCGTTGACTCAACCTTTACCATAGGTGATGCAGAGACAGTTCACACAGGTACTTGGTTTAACGTAGCTGGTATTCCTGATAAAGAGTTCTTAGTTATTCAAGCAGGAGACAAGCTACATTTCTATGACAAGGTTAGCGCTCCTTATTCAAGCACTCAGGTAACTGGCTTTAGTTGGACCCTTGACGGTACGACCACCTCTGGTACTAATTTCGTAAGCCTTAGTTCTTTTGCTTACACAGGTCATGGAGACTTAAACAGCACTGAGTGTGAGTTTGCCTCCATCTCAGGTATGCTTATTGTAGCTCACCCAGAACATGAAACTACTGCAATCATAGCTACCTTAGACGACTCATCAGGGGTTGACGTTTGGAGCTTTAGTCTTGAACCTATTTCATTTAGGACTAGAGACTTTAAAATACTATCAGACAGAGACACATTAAGTGATGCAGTGGATGAAGCTACAGTCACACCTAAAAGAATATACGACACAAGGAACAGTGGTTGGGTAGGTGAAAAGGGTGCTGCTGCTTTAACTACCTACATCACTGCTGAAAGTAATTTCCCTCCTTTAAATCTATCTTGGTTCTCAGGTAAGGACAGCAGCGGTAACTTCAGTGTAGCTGAGTGGGAGAAGATACAAGCTGGTACGTCTATCATTGGCTCAGGGCATAACCTAGTTAACTTCTTTAACAGAGACAGGACTACCCTAGGGACTTACACTTATGTAGCTGGTGGGTCTACTAGTCTTTCTTCGGCCTTAGCTACAGAAACAATAGTCGATAGATTTTCTACGTTAGCTACCTTAGCTGGTCGAGTGTTTTACTCAGGCCTTAACAAAGGTGGCCACGATGAGAGTAACGTGGTTCTGTTCTCAGGAGTTATCGAAGGAGCTTCTTCTAGTGTATCGGTAGACTCCTCAGGACTAGGTGATTGCCATCAAAGAAATGATCCTACGTCAGAAGACTTTCCTGACTTGTTAGATGACGACGGAGGTATCGTTAGAATACCTGAGGCTTATGGTATTCGTAAGTTGCATTCATTTAATAACAGTATCTTTGTCTTTGCTGAGAACGGTGTTTGGCAAATCAAAGGTATTGATGATGTCTTTAGAGCTACAGGGTTTGCAGTTAATAAAATCTCTTCAATTGGTCTCTTCAATAAACATACCTTTGTGTCTGCTGACGGCATACCTTTCTGGTGGAGTGACGTAGGTATTCATACTCTTGGGTTTGACCAACAAAGTTTCCAGTCAACAGAGAACAACATAAGCCTATCTACTATTCAGACGTTCTTTGATAACCTTACTAGCACCCAAAGAAATAGGTGTAACTCAGTCTTTGACCCAGTTAACAAACGTATCTACTGGATGTACCCTAATGTTGATGAGACTGTCTTAGCTAAGCATAACAACTTTTTAATTCTAGACATTAACCTTCAAGCTTTTTATCCTTGGAAAGTATCAAATGTTTCAGGAAATACTCCCGACATTGTGGGAGCTGCATATTACAGAGGATTTTCTTCTAGTCTTTCTACACTACAGCTTTTAGACAACAGTGGTAACACAGTACTTGACGCAAGTTCTAACAATGTAGTTGTCTACGCTCAAGCCTTTGTTGACACAGGTGAGCCTGCGTTGGTCTTTATTTGTAGGAATGCTTCAGACGATAAAGTATCAATGGGTTTCTTCTACGACACTGGCTTTAAAGACTGGGGTTCAGCTAACTACACATCATTTGCTGAGGCAGGCTACGAGTTTATGGGTGATCTTATGCTACGCAAGAATGCTCCATATCTTCAGGTATACTCTAGAGTAACTGAGACAGGTTGGACAGGTGATGAGCTGTTAGGTTATACACCAGTGAGAGAAAGCTCTTTGTTAGTTTCTTCTTTCTGGGACTTTAGTACAACTAATACACAGACCCAACAAGCATACAGACTTAAACCTATGCCTATTGTCAACCCTTCAGCCTTGACAGTATTCGGTTATCCTGATACAGTAGTAGATACCAGACTTAAAATTAGAGGCAGAGGTAAGTCTATGCGTCTTAGGTTTGATTCACAAGAAGGTAAAGACTTTCACTTACTAGGTTATGGAGTTTTAAGTGCCACCAACAGAAGGTTCTAAAGTAAGAGAAGCTACTCATAAAGATATCTTTGAGCTTCTAATATTAGCCTATGAGTTTTCTAAGGAAGGCCCAGATCACTTCAAACCCTTCGAGAAAGATGTGGTTGAAGAGAGACTGACAGGTGCAATAGCTAACGAAGACTATCTTGTTCTTGTACTGGAGATTAACGGGGAAGTTCAAGGAGGTATTGTAGCTGTCTGTACGCCTCCTTGGATGATGAGTGAAGTTTTTGCTGTTGAGTTAGCTTGGTTCGTTCGTAAGTCAGCTAGAGACGGCAGAGGAGCTATTAAGCTAGTTAAAACCTACGAATCTTGGGCTAAGTCTAAAGGTGTTACTAAAATAGGTATGAGTGACTTAACTAAAATTCAAGGGTTAGGTAAACTTTACGAAAGACTAGGTTATTCCAGAAGCGAAACAAGCTACATTAAGGAGATTTAGCATGGCAGCCATATCGGCGACAACAATAGCTCTTGTAAGTTTAGGTGTAGCAGCAGCAGGCACAGCCTTTAGTGTTGTACAGCAGCAGTCGGCAGCTAAGCAACAGAAGAAAGC
>TARA_R110001606_G_scaffold252692_4_pt1 | contig 12299 bp, 8 predicted proteins | sample TARA_R110001606 | Tara Oceans TARA_R110001606 (sample SAMEA4398315) | marine metagenome | biome: Polar Biome; feature: [SRF] surface water layer (ENVO:00010504); material: water (ENVO:00002006), including particulate matter (ENVO:01000060) such as... | depth 5 m
GTCAGCAACTTTTACGTCATCTTGACCTGCTAAAGTAATACCACCTTTGTCAAGTTGTTCATTTACAAAGTTGGTTTTCTCTACAGTATAATCTCTAGCTACTTCTTTTGATTTCACTTTAGATGTAGACTCTCCATCAACATTAAATTTCTTGTCTTTGTTATAACCACCTCTTTCAAGAGACTTGCTAATATCAGACTCACCTGTTAGTAATGGACCTGCAGATTCAATAAATTCTTCTTGAGATTTCCTTTGGTCTATCTGTTCTCCTACAGAGGTTGCTCTACCGGCATCCACATCAGCTTGAGTTGCAGAAATTTTCGCTCTAATCATTTTTGGATTAGTTTCACTTTCTTCTTTAGTGTCATCAAAAGCAGGGTTATCTTCCATTACATAGAATGAAATATCTCTAGACTCTTCTTCTCCTTCAGAGTTTGTGTATGTAACAACAATACCATTCGCACTTCTAGTTACATCTTTTATGTCCTCATTTTGGTCTCTGAAATAATCAGTAGCACCTTTAATTTCCATATTGTCACCATTGTACAAGTCAGCTATTTTAGAAACTTTAGCATCTAATTGTTCGTCACCTTTTGCATCATCTCTAACATCTTTAGGTGCGTATGTTGGAGCGTTGTAATCTTTAGGTGCTGCTTTATATTCTTCTTTCTTATCAAGTTGTAAACGAAGTTGAACCTTCATAACTTCTTCAGCCTTCGCTTGTTGTTCATCAGTAAGTTCTGCTTCAAGCTTACCGTTATTGTTTACCATTAAAACTTTATTAGGGTCAGCCTTAGCCTCTTTAGGGTCCATTGTTGGACTATATTCAGCACCTAAAAAATCTACAAGCACAGATGCTGCAGAATTATCTCCTATACCTAATTGACTTTTAACCCAAGTGTCTTCAGCTTTTTCATACATAGACATAACCTTTACATCGGCAGGGTCAATCCCTGCTTTTGCAGCAATATCTTCTATCTGCTCATCAGTTAGGTCAGCCAAAGAGCCAAAGCCTTCTCGCCTAGTAATATCTGTTACTTGAGTAACTAAACCATTTGCTCTATAATTACCCATCTTTCTTTGTACTTCTACATCTGTACCTAAAGTTGCAGCATAAGAATCTACATTACCCATTACATCGTACTTGGTATAGGTTCCTTTTATTCTGTTCTCTAAATTTTGAACAGTCATTAAGTTATCTTGGTCAGGTATTCTTGGACCACCGGGATTGTTGGGGTCCTCAATCATTTTAGCCATAGACATAATCCCTGTATTGGGATTAATAATTAATTTACTTTCTTGAAAGTTTCCAAATCCCTCTACTAATCCCATAGACCAATTCTGAATCTCAGAAGCTTGTTCTCCTACAGGAAGATTAGAGTTGTTCATCTCCATCTTTCTTTTATATTCAGCATTGTAATTTTCAAATAAACTAAAAGCTTGATTTGTTCCGTCAGCTAAGTTTTGTCTAGTAATGGTATATTGTCTTGGGTCTAATTGTCCTGACTTTAAAAGAGTTTCTTGCATAAGCATAATCTCTTGCAAGTCAGCACCTGCATTTAAAGCGAATTCGTTTAATTGTGTATTCTCTCCTTGAGGTACATTATTAAGTACGTTTTGCATTTCCCGTGTAGCATCATCAATCGCTGCTTTCTTTTCTACACGAACTCTGTTTTCTTCTTTAAGAGTATTAGTAAGATTGCTTCCAACCTCTGCCCAATTTATTTGGTCTTCTGCCTTTCTTTCGACATACTTATAAGCTGTTGCCATATTTTATTGTGTGTTTGGTAGGTAATTAAAGTAGTCTAGTTGGTCTTGACCTGTCATATACTCTTGGTAACCTCCTGCGTAAGCCTTGTTATTAAATAGTTCTCCATTATTTCCATAAGACTTTTTAAAAGCATTAAAGTCTCTATTGGACATATTGTTAAAATCTATTTTACTTACATCTTGACCTGTGAATTTCTGTTGTCTTTTATTAAAAAAGTTAGCTTTATCAGGACCCTTTACTGTTTTACCATCATATTGTCCTCCTGCAGCCGCAGCAGTCATACCTGCTTTTTGTGCTGCTTGATTTTGTTTGTATAGAGGAACCATAGATACCGCTTGTCCTACTGTAGAAACTGCTTGTTGCAATCCTTGTTGTTGAGCAGAAGATGCCATTCTTTGAGCATCAGCAGCTTTTTGCTGATTTCCGGCAACCTCTTCTAAATCTAAAGCCACATCTAAATCTCTAAGTCTAGAGTCTTCTTCAACGATAGCGGCTTCAATGTTTGTTTGTTCATCACCCATAGCAACACGAGTTTGTGCTTGACCTGCTTGTTGTGCGGCAAGAACTCTACCTGCAGTAGCTGCACCACCTCTATCACTTTCCATACCTGCAGCCATTGCCTGTGCTCCTGCTGATAAATTAGCATCTCTTTCTAATTCATAGCCTTCTTTTTTGATAGACATTTGTTCTGCAAAGTTAACTTCTAACTTTCCTCTTGCTGCTTCCATTGCTGCATCCGCTTCTGCTTCTGCTGCTGCTTGAAGTTTTTTCTGTTTACCTGCTTGAGCAAAACTCATACCGGTTGATATTACACCTATTGCTAATCCTGCTATTGCTGCTGACATAGTTTTATTTTTTCTTTTATTATATGCTCAGGTAACTCATTAAAGTCTTCAGTGAATAGTTCTTTCTCAGCCTCTTCTACTGTTTTTGCATCTGTTCTATAGGTGCAAACCCATACGCAATCTTGATGCATATAAGCTACTCTTTGTGTTCCTATTTCTGTCTGCACCACCATCGGTGCTTTAATTCTTTTAACCTCTGCCTTGTCGTTTAAAATAGACATTTCACCACTTAAAAAAAATGATGGATGATTTACCTTATGTATAAAGCTTAGTACTAACATTCCTTTAGGCATAAAAATTTCCCTTGTGTAAATACCATCTTTTATATGGTGTTTCAAAGGCATTGTTTCCTGCATTTCAGACGTATGATGAACAATTGTTTCTTTTACAGAAAGCATTTGCCCTTTAAACTCGTTAATCTTCTCCCATAATGCTCCTCTGTATTGGCTTATATTTTCCAAAACAGATTCCGGATTTGATTGCACTAATTGAACTTCATCCATATTATAGCAAAGATACTAATTTTAAGGGAATGATTTCATTACTTCAGACTCTACGTTAAACAACTCTATTTTACTTGTATTGTTGTTTGTTAAAGTAAACACACTATAATGTCCAAGTATTCCGTGAGATTCTGCTACAGAGTTTTTAATATATAATATATATTCAGTTTGAGTGGGTGCCGGTTGTGCACCTCCAATGGTATTATCTACAACAATTTCGTTAATACCTGCAGGTAAATTTTGATTTACTTCTGTAACCCTGCCTAATAAAAGCGGTGCAGGAGTTCCAAAATATATCATATCACCAATGCTAATTATGTTTCCTAGATATAAAGTGTTTGGAAATGTTACAGTGGTTTCGTTACCTGCTACAGTTATTGTGCTACTTGTTCCAATACCATTCAATGAACGTAATGCGAATTGGTCTGCACTTCCGGGAGCAGTACTAGTTTGACCTGAGTTTCTTACAAAAGCATAAAACGCTCCTTCTTTTTTTTCAAACCAATCATAATCAATAAATCCTGTGTTTTGTTGGTCGCTTGTAAGTGTAGCCGCCCAACTATCATCTCCTTCTAAATTTAAAGTTTTAAATAATTTATTTTCTAAAGGTTGTATATTAAATACAGATTGCAAAACACTAGGGTAATTAACACCATAGTATTGGTTTCTAGTCTCATTAGTATTATGTCTAAATACATTACCTCCTTTGAATGTATAAAAATAACTATTCATTCCTATCATCCAATCCGGAGCATAAGAATAAAAAGATGGAAACCCTTGGACTCCGGGGTCATATGATATAGTGTAATCTGAATTTTGTGCTGCCATTTCTTTATTTATTTTTTAAGGACAATGAACGGTATCATCACAAGCATATGCTACTGCAGATGATATAGTTGCATTAAACCCACTAGTTCTAGTTATTATATCTGTTATTGTTGCACAACTTACTGCTCCTGAGCCGGGGTCTCCTAGTTGATATTGAACAACATCACCTACACCAAAACTGTAAGAACCTTTAGTAGCGGTCCATACTTGACTTGTTGTACAATCTTGCATATTGTAAGCATTACCTACACAAGTTCCTGTGCTTATAACAACACCATTTTGAACTTGTATAAAGCTTAAAGGATTTCCTGCTACATTTATAATACCATCTGCCGCAGGTGTTACACCATTTACATCAATAAATATCATATCATTAATTCCGGGAGCAGCAGCAGTTCCTGTTAAAGGAACGTGATAATAAGTAATAGAAGGATTAACTGTACAATCTTCAGAACTTAACACAACACTTCCTTGAAAACTATTAAGTGCCGTAGGACAATCAATCCCAAGAGACCAAGCAGTATTTCCACAAGGTCCATAAACTTGTATTTGCATAATATTTGGTGAACCTGTAGGTTTTGGTATTACCATCTTACAAGAACCCGGTGCTGCAGCAGTTAGTCTATTTCCTACAGAAGTAATAGTAATTGTTTGTGTGTTTCCTGTAGAAATAAATTGACCTCCTAGATATTCACTTTCGGCTAAACTATAAGTTCCTTCAATATTATTGTTAGAACCACAATTACCTTGACTTCCGGTACGACCAATAAAGGTAGGAACAGTAACATCAGGAGTCCCTGCATTGTTTGCTTGTAACACACCCTCAGTTGGTGACACTAACTTATTATAATTTTGACTATTATAGTTTACTATAATTCCGTCAGGAATACTTGCAGGATTAAAAGTAATTATTGCTGCTCCTACATCATTATTTGTTCCTCCCAAGTCAATATCAAGAATAAAACACCCTTGATTTTCACTTGCACTAATTGTACCATCACAAGGTTGAGCACAAGTCACACAAGTTAATCCCGGAAGAAAACTACAATTAACTAATTCTCTTGATATAACACCATCAGAATAAAATCCATCTGTTGCACAAGTAGTTAATCCAATATCAGTAAAAGCTGATGTTGAATTTGTTAATGTTGTTCCGTCTAAATAATAAGTTGCCATAATTTAATTTTATATTTTAACAGGAACCTCCTGTGCTTAATGAATTTAATCCTTGATTTACTGTGCCTGTTTGTGCACAAAATGTTTCTTGGTCATAACCTCCTACTCCACCTATAGAGCCTCCTCCTGAAGTTCCATCACAAGCAATATAACTAAAACTATTAGCTTGTGGAGAACTAGTGGAAACAGTGTACTCTGTACAAGTAACTCCGGTTCCGTCAGATATGTTACAATGTGTTGTGTCTCCACATACATAAGACACTCCTGTACCATATAGGAATGCAGTTGGAGTTAAGGTTGATGATGCTATAATTTCACCACATCTAATAAATCCACCTTGAGCAAGTTGATACTGAACAACATCTCCTACAGAATAAAGACTATTAGGGTCATTAATTATTCTTAAATCTCCTGTATCACAATCTGATAATCCCCACTTACTTCCGGTGTTACCTGTGTCTCCACATTCACAACAAGCTATTGTTGCACTTGCACCGAAACATAAATCAAGAGGTGTGCTTGTTCTATAATCCCAAATCAAATATAAAAACTCTCCTGTATTAGGCATAGTAAAGTCAGCCGTGTATGCAACATTACCATTAGTAGGCACATTGATAGGTGTGGCATTACTTGAGGCTGCTAATAAAGCACCAATGTCTGCTGAATTGTTATTATATACGGTATCACTTCTTAAATATTTAAAATCATCTTGAGCAATATCAAAGACATAATTGTCACTTGAAAACTTGTTAGACTTCATAGTAATTGTAGAACCATTAGTCGGTATAACACCACCTCCTTGTGGACCTGTTATAATTTCAAATAATGAAACCACAGGGTATGTACCTGTTGCAAAAGTAACTGCTTCACTCTGTAAAGGAGATTGGAATGTACCATCTACCCAACGATACTCATCGTGAATTGTTAAACCTGCATCATTGTCACTGCTTAAGTGAATTAACTTTATTGTAATAACATCAGCTTTTGGACAACTTACTGTAATAGTAATTATAGCAGAGCCTGAAGTTCCTAAATTTAATTTTACTTCATCAACAAGTATTTTGTTTTTATTAAAACTTAATTTACCACTTGTAGTTACATTTCCTGTAGTAACAGTATTACCATCATAAAGTGCAGAGATATTAAATGTTCCTGAAAGTGAAGCAACCGTATAGTCTATATCTACAACTCCAACAGTTTCGCCTACATCTACGCAATAATCGAATGTAGCTTTTTGATTAACTAAATTAATCTGTTGTGTGATTCCACATTGATTACATTCAATAGGTAATGGTATTGGTCTTTGGTTTGAACTTAAAACATATTCATTCATATAAGTGTCATACCCACCTAGCTTTTGTGTACCTAAAGAATTATTAAATAAATCTCTAAACCAAGGTCTCATCCCTTGTGCAGATATTGCAGTTATTCTATCATTCTGTGCAGAAGTTCCCGTTAATTGTAACACAACTCCTCTTTTTCCGTCTGTAAAATACTTGTCAGGTCCCCACTGAGAAAAGCTTTCAGGATTAAAACTAATACCATACTCTTCTATTCTAGCTAGTTGTGTTCCTAAAACTTGAGGCACAGATGTAAGAGAATCACCTCCACCTGCATCAGAAAGTAAATTCTTACCTGATAATACATAAGATATCTTATCTTCTTGTAAAGTAAGCACATCTGTTTCTCTTGCAAAAAGTTTCATTACAGGACCAAAAGATTGTTCTAATGGTTTAAAATTTAATAGTCCTGCATTAAATTCATTTAACTTATTTACATTACCCTCTTCATTATATATACCACTATAGGTAATATCAGAAAATCTATGTTCTGTTTTATAATCTTGAACTGTTGTAGTAAGTGCTCTATTACCTAATACTAATTCTTTACCAATTATAGAGTCTTGAATTTTCCAACTTTCTACTCCATTACCAAAAGCATAACAATTAAAAAATGCCGTTTTTATTATAGCAGGAATGTTAGATGCAATTACTTGATTTTGCTCATTACCTTGATGTTCTCCAAGATTGTTTATTGCGTATGATTTAGAACTTTCATACCATATGTTTGGAGCAGAATCTAAAGGTTTTGACTCAAAAACAACTGTTCCACTTGACCTAATAACTTCAATATCTACTCTCGCACTAGCATTCTTTTTATTACCTCCATATCCTAAAGAAGATTTAAAAACAAAATAGGTTCTTCCTCCTGATTGGTAAAAGTTACTATAACATTGACCTACATTACAAGGTCTATTGTTTCCGGATTGATAAGTAGAACTATAGTTAGGACCTTCCACACCTGTTCCTTCATCGTCTGCAAGTCCTTCTAAAACACCTGCTATATTATCACCTTCAAACCAAGCTTTAAAACTAGGGTACTCTTGAGATGCAGTTAAATTAGTGCTAACTTTCCACATCTTCTTAGGTACATTTCCAAATAATGAATCTTCGTTTCCTCTTCTATAACTCCTTAATACAATTTTAACTTTAGTTCCTGCCGGTAAAGTATAATCAATATATGACCCCGGATTTGCAGGGTCTTCTGTGTCAACAGGATAATTTATAATTCTACAACTTGAACCTTTACTATTCTTTTCTCCATAAGCTACAACAGGCAAGTCTCCTACTTCAGTAGAAAAATTGTTTGCTCTTAGCTTCATATACGTTCCTGCAGGTACGGGTATTTCTGTACCATTAATATCAACCGGTGCAGGGTCTAAAAATTCTTTTGTCTTAGCATCTTTTTCAAGAACGGTTGTAAAAGTACAAGTATCTAGTGGACCTTGTGTATCTGTTTTTACTATTAACTCGTCACCAAGTTCAATTTTTTGTGAGTTCTGCCCTTCTAATAAAAAGTAATCTGAACCTGATGCGGGGTCTCTAAAAAAGAATTGTGAGTATATAGTATTAAAATCTTGCTTATCAGGTTTAATACAGAACTTGTATCTAGTCGCCCACTCCGGAGCAATTTGACTTGTTGGTATAGTAACTTGTATTTGATTTTTAAATTCAGATGATGAACAAGGGATACTAGCAGTGTTGTTTAAACTTACCTGTGCAGATGTTGCTCTATTGAACTCATCCATATATACTATACCTATCTCATAACCTCTATTGCTATGTAAGCTAGAAGGTTGTCCTATATCTTGAAAAACAACATCAGATAACGTAATCTTATAATACTCAAAAACAGTTTGAGTAGGTGTAGTTACATCGTCAACAAAAGACATTGCCGGTAACTGAAACTTTATTACACTTGAGGCAGGTGTAGTAATTATTTCTATAGCTTGATTAATTGCAGAAATTCCACTTTGAAATTTAAACATTCCTGAAAGTTCGTTTGAAATAACACAATTGAATAAATCAGTAAGTGTAAGTCCATTACAAGAATTAGCAACGGTTTGAATATTAGTAGCAACTCCTATTTTTTCTGAAAAATCTACAGAAGATGCTAAATCAAAAACAGAGGCAAAACCTTGTGGCAATATATACGAAAAATTAATTGCTTGTTCTTGAGTAGTGTCAACAGGAAATGGTGCTTGACCTGTCCAAGAACTATGCTCGAACCTAATTAATATATTAAGTATGGCTCCTTGAATAAGGTCTTGCCCATCCAAATCAACTTCTAAAACACTCTCTGCTATAGTCTGACTACCATTAATGGTATAGTTCCCTGAAGTCAAAACTCCTTCAAGTTGGTTTCTACCTATCTCTTCAGACGTGGTAGTTACACTATATTCAAACTTAGTAGGTACACCACCTCTTTTTAAATCATATTGCTCATAATAATTTCCATACATTAACCTGTTGCCCATCATTGTTTGAGCCTGTGCTAAATGCGGAACATTGTCATATAGTCTTAAAATTTCAGACGTTGGTAGTATTGTAAATATTTTACTATTGTTAAATACAAAAGTATAATTTGTGTTATCTGCTAAACCTTGGTTTACTTTGTTAAATGTTTCGATAACTTTAATAACCGAACTATTCATATCTTTAAACAAAAGGTCTACCTCTTTTACTAATGGTCCTCCTGAGTTGTAAACCACCTCAGCAGTGTTAGTGCTATTAAGCATACCTTGATTTAATGCAGTTGCTATATCATACTTAAATATGCTAGGTATAAAAGATGGGTCTGAAAACTGAGAGGTTGCTGAATACTCACCATCTTGATATTTATATCTATAAGCAAATGATATAAATCTATCTTCTAAAAAGTTGTCTTGACTAGACGTTGCAACAGGTGTAACTGTTGGAGAAGTAGTTGGTGGTTTTTTTATAACTAATATTTCTTCATAAGTAAACCCATCTACACCTGCAACGGGATTTCCATAATCATTTCTTACATTAATTTGTCTTGGAGGATTAAAATTATCAGTAAAAAATAATAAGTTTTCTACCTTGTTAACTCCTGTAATTAAATAATCAGGGTCAAAATTTAATGTGGTTTTTGTAGCATCATCAGGGTCTCCTACACTAATAACGTGATACGTTAGTAAACTTAATTCTGTGTTATAAGAAACAACTAAATCTACAATACCTGCACTTGTTCCGCTTCCTGTAAAAGCAGGGTCGTGTACAAACCAATATATAGTTTCAAAAGCACCATCTTCAAATGCTCCAATACATTTTGCAGTAGAACTTAAGTCTACTCCTAAAAATTGAAGCTGAGTTAATCTTTCGTTACCTTTTGAATTTTCTACTACTCCTATCTCTGACCCTTCGGTAGAACCCATACGAATATTTAATGCATCAACATATTGCCCATCAGGGACAAGACGTTCATCCACCATCTTATTCATTTTACCTTGAGTAAAATTTCTAGTTACATTTGCCATATTATTTTAACCACTTATCTCTACCCCTTAGATTTTGTAGCAGTCTTCCGGGATGTATATTACTAATTCTAATTTTTGCATTTCTCAATAGAGCAGTTCTTTTTTTTCTAAGTCGTGTTACAATGTATTCTTGTACACCTACTTTAGAGCCTAGAATAGCAAACTCTATTGCTGCATAAATATAATCTTCAAATAATTTATTTACAGTTATAAGACTGTCTTTCCCATTTTCCATCCCGTCTGAAACATATTCTAAAACACATAACTCATTTGCCATTCCTGAACTAAAATTAATAACACCCCCTTTAGGGTTTATTTTAAATGTTGGATTAGCATTTGCAGTTTCTGTATTTAAACCATAGTTAGCATTTATTCCGTATTCAAAGTACCAACCTCCATCATAACAATACCCTTCCATATTATTATATGGAGAGTTTTGATTTAAGTATATAGACCTTTTTCCTCCATAGATTCTTTCAAAATCTATAGTAGAATCTTGTGGACTTAATGCATTACCATCTAAGTCAAATAAAATTCTACATTCGTTATCTTGTAAATAAGCACTTGACCAATTGGTTTGAATGTTTTCGCTAAGTGGATATAAAAGACCATTCTTATACATAGAAATTCTAACCCAATTAACATAGTCTGAAGGCAATACATATCTTAATGTATCACAAACACTTAATTCTAAAATTTTTATTTCTTTAAAAGCATCATAATTTAATTCTTGAATTGCTCTTTTAGCGTGAAATAGAACCTTATACCTTTCTTCATTATTTACTATACTATGGTTTCCTGTATACATCAACATAAAATTGTTAACGATATCTTCTAAAGAAACGTATTGATATGAACCCCAATTTTCATCTTGAGGGTTTGCACCTCCGTTTTCATAATACTGATACTGTGATATATATGCCATAATTATTTTTCTTGTTGATTACTTGCTGCCTGTGATGCTCCTGCAAACTGAGTTACTTGTATTTCTCTAATACTCATACCTGCATACTCAAGTATTTTCATTACAAGATTAACCTCATCATCATTTGGCAATTCAAAATCTTGGTAATCTGCAGCCGAAGCATCGAATGCAGGTTCTCCATTAGTTAATGTTAGATACGTCCATTTAGGTACGAAAGGAAATCTAATATATTGAGATACAACTTGACCTATACCATCTACACTATTTGGGAACACTTCTGCTAACAAAGCGTTTTGTATATAAGCAGGATATGTTAAATTAGGTTTAGTCAGTAAAGAGTTGTTTAGCATTGTTATTTTAGAATGCGTAACTTTTTCAGCTTCTTTAATATCATCTGCTGAATAAATATTGTAAGTCTTTCCAATTGCATTCCAAACTTGTAATCCCGGTGTTGTTGCAACTATCAGTTGTGTTGCACTTAATATCGAAGTGACTACTGTATTATATGTAACACCACTTGTAACGGTTGAGACAATATCTCCAACGCTTACACCAAGTGTTATAAAATCTGCCGTAGTATCAAAAACACCTACACCACCACCATTAGTTCCGGTAGTAGTTCCTTCAGCTAACTCTTTATTATAAACTAAATTCTTGTTTATTAAATAATAGTCATTATTAGTTGTTGTCAACGAGGGTAAAAAATACTCATTATTGCCTCCGTTATTTAACAGAGGTAAGGTAACTGAAAAAGTATCTATAACTTCCTCAAGACCTTTTGTAATATCTGCATATCCCGTACCTGATTGTCTAGCGTTTTCCTTCTGTATCTGATAGTTATAAGAATAAAAATAAGTTTCAAATAAATCTAATTGTGCCTGTTTTGCAAACAAATTAAAATCTGACGGAGATATGTATCCGTAGTTATTTTTATTCAGAACTGACATTACTGTTTGTCTAACTGAATTTATCATCTGTGATTCTTTTGTACAAAGATAAACAAAATAAAAAGACCCCTTCAAAATAGAAGAGGTCTCTAAATAATCTAAAAGATTTGTTTAATTAAGCAATAGTAACATTCGTTACTGCTTCTCCTGCAGGTAAATCAACCGGGTGAACTACTTTCATCCAATTAGTTTGTGCTGCCATTACTAAAGCTGCATTAATTGCTTTTTCCATAGCAACAGTAAAACCTGTTCCTACAAGTGTGTAAACTACACTAGAATCTGCTGAGTGTAATTTAATAGAAGTTTCTGCAACTACTCCTACTGTTAAACCACCGTTGATAGCAATCATTAGCGGCTCAAAGTCTTCGACTTTAAAAGTTAAATACTTGTTCATAATAATATATTTAAAAAATTAGTAAAAAACACCTATCCTCGTGATAGATGACTAAGCCACAAATATACGA
>TARA_R110001606_G_scaffold828_3_pt1 | contig 12298 bp, 16 predicted proteins | sample TARA_R110001606 | Tara Oceans TARA_R110001606 (sample SAMEA4398315) | marine metagenome | biome: Polar Biome; feature: [SRF] surface water layer (ENVO:00010504); material: water (ENVO:00002006), including particulate matter (ENVO:01000060) such as... | depth 5 m
AGCGAGCCAATCCAGTTCCCCTACCAGGTCTGCCAGGAGCAAGGGTGCCGTGCTGACGTGCCCATTGAAGCGGCAATGTTGCAGCAACTCCGCAGTGGCAATACAGCAACCCTCAGCATGATTAGTCCACGCGGTGAACGCATGGACATAGATATTTCACTGCTCGGCTTTACTGACGCCAGTAACCGCATCGCGCCCTGATCTTACCGGCAAAGCTGGCTTAAAATGGCCGGCAAGTCTACTCAGCCATTGCCAGCAGGCGTATGTTTACGCCTGCTGCCGTGGTGGCAATGCACAGAATTTATATGACTGTTCCCGGGCGCTATTGCGAAATTTCGGCCAACAGCGGCCTTTTAGGCGACATTCATATAGCGCTTGCAGCATGCGCGCCCTTGTAATGGAGCCGAAGGCACAATGGAAAGGACGTCGCAGTGCCTGAGCCGGTTATAACTACTACTGTCTTACGCTATATTTATCAGCAAGTTGCTGTGCCTTCGAGCCCAGTAAAGTTTTGTGCTTTGGCACTGCTACGTCATCTAGAATTTCTCTGTACCTATTTCTGAGCTGATTAAGCTCATAAACAGTAATTCTCTGATCCTTTACTGACATTTTTTCGGGCTCTGTAAGAACAGAAATAAAACGGTACTCCTCATCGACTACCCTTTCCATACGTTCTCTGTCTGTTTCGAACTCTGGAGCCTTTGCTGCTGCTCCAAAAATCTGATTAAAAAACAAACCTGCGCCAAGGGTAAAAAGTCCATTCTCTTTGTCGCCAATCGATGACTTCAAGTCTCTTTTGATGCTTGAGTCGAGCAGGTCAATCGTTGGGTTTTGCAGAAATATATCTCCAAGCCTCTGTAACCGCTGGAGCTGTATAGTGATTTTACTTTGAACAATAGCGTAATGCTCTCCGAGTTCTTCCTCAGAAAGCTTTGAAAACTCAATTACATCTCTGTTTCGCGCTAAGCTTAATAGCTCATCGGCAGTTTCCAGCAAATTCCCAAGGATGAAGTAGCTTTCAAACAACTCCACTATTCTTTCGTCGTGCTGGCCTTCTCTGTACTTGTCGTACAAGGCTGGAAGGGCACCTATCAAGGAATTTAAGAAGTTACTCAAACCTTCCAGCATTGCTACCTCCAAAAATATAACATTCGCGATAACCTGCGCTTGCGGCCGGTGCGCGTTCTGCGGTCTCGCGGGTTGCGTGCCGACCGCAAGCGTCAGGCTCATCGTCTTGTTCGGTTTACGTATGGGTCTCGTCGTCAATCTCTGTCCTGGAGGTGATCCTAGCAGTACACTCCAACTGGCGTGCATCAGCGTTAGTGCTTCACATGAAAGCCGCGTGCTTTGCTTCAATAGATTCTTTGCAGTCAGTTCACGCTTTGATCAGGCTTTCTAAAAAGGCTTCAAATTCTATAAAATCTAATGCCTTGCAGTCATTCGATGCTTTAGCAAGCCTACGTTTGAATCGACCATCGTTTGTGACTAGTATTTCGGATGTCAAATTAGCCGTATCTGCAATAATCGCATCATCATATTTCTTCGATTCGCCTAAGTGCTTATCGTATACCGGCCCGCTCCCGAGTGTTCCATTGCCCCATGGAGTTACGCCTGCCACGAAAACAGAATCTTTTGTCTCTGCTATAGGAAACCAATCTGGTAGACCATTGAAGGGGCTTTTTTTAAGCTCATGGACTACATGCTCAGGTGCGCAGATGCAGATCTTTTTCGCACAAACTAAAGCTTTGATGTTGTGTTTCGTTCCAGCCGATGCGCTGATTAGATCGTAAATATTTGAGTCTAAAGTGATATTTATCATTTTGTGTTGCGCCTTGAACAGTATGATTTTACAAAAATTCCCGTCATATTCTCAGAATAAAACAAGTCTAAGAGGAACTCTTTAATGGAATTAGAAATCTCCAGTCGTTCGCGACGCGGCGATAGTGGTTATGCCTCAGCGTATTGCGAAGTGTTCGAATTAATTGTTGAAATGTATTTCTCAGCATGACGGTTGAAGTGAACCGACGACCAATGAGTCTCGCTTGAAAAACTCGATCTTGCGAAAGACTTTCTTAGTAAACCGAACAGTGATTATACACCCCTCTGAATAACCTGAATGAACCCGACGGCGCGTTCATTGAGGTTATACAGCCCATCATTCACGGCCTATCCTATTAAAACTAAAATAAATTAAATATAAGTAGGCAGCATAATATAGATTATCGTGCCTGCTGCATAACACGGCTGAATCAGCATGCCGCTTTCGCCGGAAGGGCCGCTTTGGGTCGAGCCCCGCCTGTAAATTAACCTTAGCACATGTCGAGCTTGAATTGAGCCATTCTTTGGCCTCCACCCGATGGAGGAAAATGCCATGAACGTCTCGACAGAAATCTCCTGTACACCCACACCTTGGAATAAAGGCAAGTTGGTTGGGCAGAAGGCGCCTCTGCGCCTTCGAGACATCAGGGCCATCCGTGTTCGTCTACAGCTTGCCAAAAAAACGAGAGACCTCGCCCTCTTCAATTTAGCCATCGATAGCAAATTACGAGGCTGCGACCTCGTCAATTTACGAGTACGGGATATAGCTCATGGTGCGTGTATATCCCCACGAGCGATCGTGATGCAGCAAAAAACGCATCGACCTGTCAAGTTCGAAATAACCGAGCAAACTCGCATCACTATTATCGACTGGATACAGCTGGCTCAGCTCCGAAGCGAAGACTTCTTATTTCCCAGCCGAATCAATAGCACAAAGCATCTCTCAACGCGGCAATATGCCAGTATTGTCAAAGCTTGGGTTACCGAAATAGGTCTAGATGCGTCAATTTATGGCACGCACACGATGCGTCGTACGAAAGCTTCGCTGATATACCGTCGCACGAAAAACTTGAGGGCAATACAACTGCTCCTGGGTCATACGAAGCTTGAAAGCACCGTCAGGTATCTAGGGATAGAGGTAGATGACGCGTTGGAAATGGCAGAGCAGACAGAAGTTTGATGAGGATAAACGACGGCCTATTGCGGGCCGTCGTTGTCCGGCCAGGACCAGACATTTAGGATAAGCGTCTGTAAAGACGCGCACACCGGCCGAGTCTAGCGAGGTTCAGGCCACGTAGTGGCCGATAGTGCTGAGCATTGTTATGTATTTGCGTAGTTTTCATTTTTAACTCGTTCAAGGTCGTGCTTTAAACCGATGAAAAGCCCAAAAACGTTTACAGCCTCTCCGTCCTCGATCCACTTTGAAATCATTGTTTGAAGAAATACGAGTGCTTTAAGGTGTGCCTGTCCAGTATAAAGTCTACAAAGGCAGCACGTCCACGCCGCCTGAACCAAACAAACCCCGGCCAAACCATACTTAAAACTCCACGTCTAGAAATTAAAAATTGGTATCCCGTGAGTAGCATGACAGCGTCTGCATACTTACAGGATAGAGATTTCCGACGACGGGCAGGCGATGAAGGGCGGAGGCTATTGATTCTCGGAGTTCAGTGTGAGGGTTTCCGTATAATTTATAAGCACCATCTATTCTCAACCGGACTTCATCAAAAAGCCTTATTTACCTCTAAAAATAATGTCATTAATTTTGAATTTACAGATACAAATAGAAAATGCTTTACTTTTGAGCAGACAAAAACAACAATACGATGTTCTATATTAAATCTGATATAAATATAAAGACTAAGGTGGCTGGATAGGGATACTTTCAGGCAGAAGATCAAATCACGAAAAATCTATTCATTATTTGACGGTATGAATGAGAGAAATGCATTTGCTCCAGCTCACCGCCATATTAGTCTTCTCATGTACGCAGCCACTCTGTAACATTGAATCCAAGATCGAATGCCGCCAATAAAATTTGTCGGCCTGCGATCAGTGGCTTAGTGCAATTTGTTGTATCTACAAGCAGATCGACAGTTTTTGGCGTACTACCTTCTATTGAAACTTGTATACCACATACGAGCTTAAGTTGTGCCATACCAGCAACAGTAGTTACGGATATTGGTACGCCGCCCGCAAGCGATATGCCAGCTGCCACTGCATCAATTTCATTAACCTGCATGTAATCTGCGCCGGTATCGACAAGGCACTTCAAGGTTGGGCTTTTGCCAGAGGCTGGGTTTAGTACAAGATCCGCCCAAGGCCTGTTCCCAGAATAAGGCTTCATTGAAACATAGTTGACTATCATTATTGAACCACTCCATCAGGCACGTACACAATAGTGACATCAACCAGATTGTATCCTCGACTGTTCAGAAAACTATAAAGTCTATTCAAATCGCTATCTTCTGCAACTATATTTTGCGCGTTAGCTACAACCCAAAGGCCGCGTGGAAGACTACTCCAATTTGCATCTATAAATAAAGAACCAGCGTGCACAGCCATATTGCATTACTCCTCAGTGAGCATTTAGCTATAAGCTAGGGCTGACGCTCGATATTTGGTGCACTATCTGTGACATGTGGTGCTTGCGTCACAGTGCCTTCTGGGCTTTTGAATCTCACGCGAATCATGTTTGTATGACTAGATTTAGCTGTTCCACCGATGTTGACAACCCAAACCTTGATTCCAGCGTTGGATGACGCCTCAGCTGTTATGGCGAACTCCACCTCGCACTGATCAAATTGCATCACAGGAGTTCCGCGTTCACGGGCATTCATATCAGCAGCCAGTAGCTCTTCTGCGACTTGAGAGAGAACCTGCGCAAGCGGTAGTTGTTTCATTTTCAACACTCATGTCAGTTGTAATTTGTAGGGGCTAATAGCGATTAGGATGCAAACATCGATAATGGAGGAGCACGTATTTTTGTTCAATAATGTTATGCAGCACGCCGCCTCCTATCTAACCTACTGAAAAAGTTAATCTCAAATATAGGTTGGCAACGTTATATCAATCATAGTGCATGTGGCATAACACGGGCCAAGTTAGCCTCAGCCGATATATACACCCCGCATTGGCGTCGTCTGCTGCCTCAACAGTTCTGTAAGAGTAGCCTGAAGTCCAGCATTCGGCCAGGAGCGGACATTCAACTCAACTCGATAATACTCCGCCGACCGAGCATCATGATGCTCGCCACCCTCCTGCTGTGGTACAAGTGCCAGAGGTGCAGACTCTGACTTCACGAGTCCGCTTTGTACCCAGTCCGCTCCCAGCGAATGAGTCTGTTGAAATGGAAGTCACCTTATGTTCGAACGTAGCAAACTGGTTCCAGAGTTAATGGTCACTGACCTGGCTAACAGCCTGTACTTTTGGGTTTCTTGCCTGGGATTCGAACTAGCTTATCAACGCCTAGAAGACGGATTCGCGTATCTCGATTTGAATGGCGCTCAAGTAATGCTTGAGCAGGTTGATTCGGAAACGGGTCAATGGCTGACTGCCCCCCCCCTGTCTAAGCCGTTTGGAAGAGGAATTAACCTACAGATTGACGTTGTAGCTGTCGTATCCATCATCCAAAAACTTGATCAGGCTGGATTTCCACTCTATCGAGAATGCAAAGACACCTGGTATCGGGCTGACAAAATAGAAGTAGGCCAACGCGAATTCATCGTCCAGGATCCCGATGGTTATCTCGTAAGGTTGGTAGAGCGGTTGGGTGAGAGGCCTGCTTGCTCAATCTGAACCTAAGCCAAGCCGACCGTCAGCTTCAGGTCTACACCGGCAATCATGCTTAGATGTCCGGAATTCATGAGGCATCGTTACGCACTTCCCAATGAAAGAGAATGTCGTTTTGGTACAGGTCGATTAATCTAACCAAGACGCAGAATCCTGCGCTGGCGGGTTGAACCACCGTGATCATGCCCTTCTTCAATCGTGCAAAATGACTGGGAAATTTGAAAACCGTTGGATCAGTGATATCGCTGAAGTTCCGTGCACCGGCAGCCATCTTCACGGCGCCATTGAGACTAGATAAGTCAACACAACCGTGTGCTGGTTGCAGAGTGGCCCACTTAATTGGGATACTCCTTGTATCCGTCTTGCTGAAATGCACAGTAATCTCAGTTCCACTATGTACGACCGGCACCCGCCTCTTCCCACTACCATACACGGCATGTATGTTACCGAAATCAAACGTTTCTTCTTCGATTGCCGCTCGCAACTTTCGGTTGAAAAATTTGACGCTGATGTTGCTCTCTAAGAGTCTCTTGAACCCTTGGGAGTAGATCGTTCCGTTCGGATCGAGGACTCCTATAAAGACTTCTTTGACTCCGGAGGAAATTATTAGCTCCGCGCAGCATTCAACGTTCTGGTCATCGTGTAGATCAACGCAGGGCTCCAAGGTCGTGTACATCGTTGAATCACTAAGTTCTTCACGAGTTAATTTCTCGATTGCAACTCTTTCTGCGTGCACCCTTTCTATCTCCCCACGATGACCCGTGGAGAGAATCTTCCCGTCCTTGGCTACAACCGCACCCACCCTCGGGTATTCGGAGCACTTCAAATGCTCCTCTATCGCGATTTTCATTAGATCGGCATTTGAGTACGTCATGTTACCTACCGGTACAGGTTTGAGTGGTCCGCTTCAAGTGGCACCCGAGCCATCTGATGCCTAACAGGTATTAGACTACCCATCTTATGATTGGGTAAACGTACCTGCATGCCTATCCGACAAATGCAGTCTAAAAAACTCCAATCCATTGATATAATTCATTAATATTTCTCGCTTGGCTGCATGTCCAAAGTTCTCACGCCTGCTGCATTTCCCGACATGTCCGCGCAGGGTCGTCAACAGACGCACCACTATCAGAGTAGCTTGAAGCTCTGCACCCGGCCAGAAGCGGCCTTTTAGGAGCCACTGATATAGCGCTTTAACGCCAAGCTAAGCGGCGCCCTGACAAGGGCGTCCGGTGGAGGCCAAAGGCCGGAACGAACTTGAGTGACTTGTTAGGCTTAACTGCGCATTTCATTTAGTTTGGACTCAGCCACTTTCGGTTTAACTCCTGCAATAAGGTAAAAGCCAGTTTTTAGAAAGCTGGGGTGGCGGCCTTCTTCTGATTCCACTTCAATGACGACGTTTTTTAGTGACTCGGATGGCTGATCTGGGTTGATGCTTGGTGCCTCAGCGCCCACGAACTTAATCTCACCATTGCTGGCTATGATTTCGGCCTCAGCAAACGAAATTTCAATTGCGGATCCACTTTGGGTCTCTGGACGCTTGCCGTCTCTTGCGAACCACATTTTTGGCATAACATTCTCCTGAAGCCTAGCGCTCGCATAAAGCGCGTGAGGTACGAGCGTCGCGCTTGATGCGTTTGTTAAGCATCCTTGGTGAGCTCTTCATACCAATTTCTTTGGTTTTCCGGAAGCATTATGGGAACCCCGAATTGAATTCTACTAACCCTGGTATCCGTGGTAGATGTTTCACCTTTTACGTCGGCTCCTATACCGGCAATTTTTACACCGCCACTACCCGCAGTTTTTCCTCCTGTCTCAACGGTCACTGCTATGTCAAAGTCAATGATCGTAGATTTAAGCCGAGCGCTACTGGATACCCGTGCGTTTTTTGGATACTCGTGGCCTCCGTCTCGACCAGCCACGACAAACGCACCAACTGCTTCATTACTCTGTGCTTCCCGTATGCCGGTGAGAACTTTCTCAAGAACAGATTTAACAAATTCATCTATTTCCACGGATCTACCTCCTTGCTTAACGCTTGGCACACGTGCCGGTATAGAGCCGCAACGCGGCGGAAAACAGGTCACCGTGCTGCCACTGGTTAGACATCTCGTGCATACCCTATTCCTGCCGTTCATCGATCTTATGCATCAGCAGGCTCGCCAAACTTATCAGGTGGAGAGACTTTGTGCTGCCAGGGTTGAGATTTTCATGTGCTTTCGGGTTTCGGATGCCAGTCATCGAGCCAGCAAAGATCTGCATGTAACCCTGCTGAATATTTCTATCACTTTCGGTGGCAAGCGCAGACAGGCGGATGACCGGGTTTTGCGGTGAGAAAACGGTTGTCATCAAACCAGCCCCATCCAATTCTCGCCCGTCGATCCCATGAAGTATGCGTTTGACGGCATCGTTCGCTTCCTTAAATGATGCCTCCACCGCATCGCCAAAAAAGCCGGCCTCGAATCTTGGCCTCGCCAGCGCACTGATCCTTGGGTGCACGAACTCCCAAAACCACTGTGTAGGACTGTCAAGATTATCAATATCCGATGCCTCAATGCGGCGTCTGGCCTCTGGAATAACAAAGGCCTGTATCAGGTCTATTGCCCCAACGGCATCACCTTGAAGTGGCGTCATGTCCTTCATGTGTTCAACGAGCTCAGCCCACCCGAGAAGCTGGCAGAAAGCACGAAGGCTGTTGATCTTGCCGGTTAGGATGTTGTCGATTACGCCTTGAGGCTCTGCGTCGTCGTAGTAAGGATTCAATGGAATCTCAAACTCCGCGAGTTCGTCTAGCATCTTCGTCAGAGCTTTTTCTCGAGTTTTTGGCATGGTGCTCCTTCAGATGTCTAACGTCCACAGCACGCGTGGCTTTGCAGTGAAGGCGAAGCCGCAACGGAAAAGACATCGCCGTGACTGCGCTTGTTAAAACCGGTTTTGCACATAAACCTCCCGCAATCGTGGGCAGGCCTCTATACAGGCGAGAAGAACCATTTGCGCAGACTCTACTAGCCTCCGATCTCTTCCCGGAGGTGAATGAGGTGTATGCTTACCCCCGTGGAATAAATTATGACGAACCCTGCACGCAGCATCGATAGCCTTTTCAATTTCCCTTTCACCGTGAAGATCTCGGGGCTGCCACTCTTGTGCACTGATCTGAACCATTGGTGGTTCATTACATAAGAAATTGATTGCTCCATCCAATTCGGAACCGATATCAATATGCACGTTTTTGGCTATTTCTTCCGAGAAACGCCACCAAGCTGGTGAAACGACTCCACGCTCATTTCTACTATAGCCCAACTCTTTGAGCGCAAACTCCAACCGAGAAAGCGTTGCAAAGAACTCACAAACAAGCTCTTTTTCAATATCAAGTCCTTCAAATGGCGATGGAATATTCATAGGTTTTAACGCCCGGCACAGCGGGCCATTGGTAGCGACGGAGGAGCGAAAAATGGCTCCGACTGCTGCCGCTTGTTAGAGCTGTGTGCGTAGATTACTTTGCATTTCATCCAGATATTCTCTGATTTCCTTTTGAATGTCGTCGCCTACTAATCCCGACAGATGAACACTCAGTTCGTCACTGCTGGATAGCCCGCCCTTCGTTATATTTGCGGAGCCAATGATTGCATTATAAGAAGCTCCCGTTTGAAAATAGTAAATTTTCGAATGGATAGTGCCATGCGTTTTGTTAGCCATAAGGTGAATGACGTTCGTCAATCTACCAATAATCTTAGCGGAGCTACCTATAGTGTGTGCCTTATTTGAGATAATAGAAATTTTTGCATTTTTTCCAAGAGCCTTTTCTATCGAAGGACGGAGTGCCCGAATCCCCTCTGGTTTAATCCAGCCTGAGCAAAGTATCGATTCTTCAGAGCTCTCGATTAAAGAAGCCAGCAATGTTAGATGATTCCCGGGCTTCGAATTATGGGCTAATTTTATTTTCATTTGGTAGCTCTAACGCAAAAGCTCAGCGGTGCGGCTTGTCCGCGTCCGCTGGAGCGTCTTGTTGGGCATTTAAAATTTTTTCAAAAAAAATCGGACAATTTACCTATTTTAAGGCCTGCATAATTTTCTTCGGCTTCTGTGGTTGATCTAAAGAGGTTGATCAGTTACTCCATGCAGTTGTAGTTTTACAATGTAGCCATCATTATTTACTCCAGAAACCGTGCCAGCGGGATAAAACTCGTGAAAAACATATTCAACAGATGCACTTATTCTTCGTATAGTCCCAAAATCGTTAAATCTCAAAATAACTACTTCTTCCCGTCTAGGGGCTTCTACTGGCGAGTTATAATGGATGGCAACACTTTTTCTCATACCGTTGTATGTAAAGTTTAGGGTGGTGACATAAACAGAGCCTTTTTTGTCACTGATAGAAGCGTATGCTAGGATAGATTCGATTTCAGATGATGAGGTCATGTATTGGATATTATTATGGGTTATCACCTCGTCAATAAAGTTATCATCTTTGTCTTTCATAAGTTTCTCCTATTAAATTGATTCTGGGTATGTGCCCAACGCCCATGGTAAGCCGCCGCTACGAAGCGTAAGCGTAGTTACGGTCGGCTTCACCTACTTGTTATGAGACTCTCCTTTCTTGCTGACTACTTCTACGCTATCTAGGAACTTGTTTAAAACAGCGGTCGAAAAATCGACTCCGGGGTGGCCAGGCAATGGGCTATCTCCTTGTTTAGATGGCTTTGCAACATAGTCAAAAGCACCTCTTGTAAGAGCTTCTCGAACGTCTGTTTGGTAACCATCCGTGTTATTACTTCCAGCTACTCGCACGCGCATGAAGCCCACGATGTAGTGCTGAAGCCTTGAAGCTTCTCCGATGTGTAGTCGATAGACGGCCATGAGAATGCTGAACGTCAATGTGTAGATCGCCAAGAAAATATAGAGGACGTTATCGGGCACTTCGAATTTCAGATCCGCGTTAGGCGCAAGGGCGGGATACATCAGCGCTAGAAAGAGAATCATCACAAGGGTCAGCGTCAGCACCAGAACTATAGACAAAATACGACGCGCCGAAGCGGAGTTTTCCTTCTCCATGTGAGTGCATCGCTCCATTGCATTCTCTATATTCTCAATTTCCGTTTCTATCGTGTTGCTCATGATTCTCCTTTGATCTTATAACAGCCTATTAGACGGCGCGTTCTATGATTGAATGAACGTGCTGGCACTTTTTCCGGCAAATGCAGCCTGCCAGGTTCTCCCAAGCCTATGATTCTTTGATACATTAATTTCCATTAGGCTATATATCCAAAACTCGCGTGCCAGCAATATTTACCCGGAATGGCCGCTCAGGGTCGAAAGCAGTCATCTAATAATGCCTCATGACCACATCAGGTATAACACGCTGTCAGTCATTGACCACTTCATCTATCAATTTCACTTAGCCTCAAACTTATCAGACATTGTTTACCATCGTCACTAGCCATTAGTCCCCTTTGCTCATGCTTTTGTTCACCTTCGCGCCCCTAAACCAAACGAGGTAAGCTTGGCGGCACTGCTGCTGATGATGATGTTTTGATAATGCCTACCCACTGGATACTCGGCCCAGGTGCCATTGGCCGCCTACTGGTCCATTCGCTTTCACCCATAGCAGCCACCACGCTAGTTGGTCGCCGTGCGCTGCCTGCGCGCCAGATGCTGACCACGCCGGAGGGCGAACAGCGTGTGGTGCCGTTAAACTCGTTGACGATGGCTCAACTAGCATTAAACACGCCTGTACCGCCCGCCTTTGTGCATATCACTACCAAGGCCATGGTGGCTGAGTCGGCGCTGGTTGGCATTACTGACTGTATTTCCCCTTCTACCCCGATAGTACTGTGGCAAAACGGTTTTTTGGCGCAGCCGCGTATTACCCAGGCGTGGCCGGGGCCGGTGTTATGCGCGACAACAACTGAAGGTGCTTATCTAACCGGTGATGATGGCGTGGTGCATGCGGGGCGTGGGCATACCTTTGTGGGTGATTTGCATAACCAGCACGGTGCGCTGGCTAAAGAACTGGCGCAAGCATTAACCCAGGCAGGGCTTGCCGCCACAAAGGTGGATGATATTCGCCAACGCCTGTGGCAGAAGCTGGCGGTGAACGCGGCGATTAATCCACTAGTGGCATTGAATGGCGTGCGCAACGGTGAGTTACGCGGTGAAGCTTATGCGGGCCATGTGGTGGCCGTGGTAAAGGAAGTCGCGGCGATTATGCTGGCTGAGGGCATTGCGCCACCCAATGATGGCAACGGTGAAGATGCGTGGTTGGCGTTGGTGTGGCAGGTGGTGGAGAACACCGCGAACAATAAGGCTTCGATGTTGCAGGATGTGGAAGCCAAACGCCCCACCGAACGCGGGGCGATATTGGGGCCGTTGATTGAGAGTGCCCAGCGCCATGGGTTGGCGTGTGAGGCGTTGCAGGAGCTGGATAAAGAGCTGGCTGAACTGGAAGCGAGCTTTTAGGCATTACTTGGGGCAGCTTCGCTGCCCTCCCGCGGGTGCCTCGTTTCTCGCTACGCTCGCTACTCGTTACCACACGCTACAAGTGCGCTTACCTCATTTGGATTCCAGCATCACGTTACAGGAATCACCACCACTTTTTGGTAGGCGGGGCGTTCAGCGATTTGTTGGTACCAGCGTTCTAGATTGGGGCGTGGCTGCCAGGTTAAGCCGATATGCCATAAGTTGTAGATAA
>TARA_R110001606_G_scaffold261206_9_pt1 | contig 12297 bp, 16 predicted proteins | sample TARA_R110001606 | Tara Oceans TARA_R110001606 (sample SAMEA4398315) | marine metagenome | biome: Polar Biome; feature: [SRF] surface water layer (ENVO:00010504); material: water (ENVO:00002006), including particulate matter (ENVO:01000060) such as... | depth 5 m
TGCTAGACCCGTGACTCATCGCGGTCCACGACACGAGGAAGACCACCTACGCAGCCGCAACGCCTTCCGTGAAGGGTTTTGATCTTAGCGTCTAGCGTCCGGCGTCCGGCGTCCAGCCGCCTCATCGAAGTCCTAACGTTTGCTCTTGCCCGGAGCGATAAACTTCATCAGCGTCATGAACCACATCAGATGACCCGGGTCGCCTTCCACCTTGATGTCGCCGGCCTGCATGCCTTCCATGAACGCCATCTGGTTTTTTCCGGCGGCCTGCAGGGTGCGGAAAGCGTAGTCGGCGTCTTTAAAGTTGAGCGTCACCGACGGGGCCGGGTTGAGCCCGTGGTGGCTTTCCACCCGGGCGGGGCGGAAGTGATACCAGCGTGCCACCGAACCGTCAAAGGTGCGCCACTGCATGATCACATCGCGGTTTTCCAGTTGTCCCCGAAAGCCCGGGTTGCGCCGTGCCAGCCACACCAGCCGCCAGCCCAGCAGCAGCAGTATCAAACGGAATTTCATCGCGTTCTCCTTGTGGCGGCCGGCGGCGCCGTTATGGCATCAGAGCCGGCAGTTCCTTATTGAGCTTCATCTTTTCCTTGATCGCCTCGCCGGTAAGCGCGTAACCGCGCAGCTTGCCGTCACGGTCCTCGAACAGCGCCGTCACATCGTTGCCGTTTTCCTCGATGCGCCACTCACCTTCAACCTCATCGGGCACCGGGCACACCACCACCGGGCAGGCCGGGGTTTTGATGGTCACCGGCATCACTCCGTAGCTGACCGGCGTGACCTCGCCGGCCAGTGTCTTGGCCAGCGCCCGGGCACTGGCCATCAAGGGCAGCACATAGGGCAGCACGTGGCCACCCACTTCGGCGCAGTCGCCCAGTGCATAGACCTTGTCGGCACTGGTGCGCAGGGTCTGGTCGGTGAGGATGCCGCGATTGGTGTTCAGCCCCGCCTGTTTGGCCAGGTCGATGCGAGGTCGCAAGCCGATGGCGGAGAGCACCGCATCGGATTCAATATGGCTGCCATCGGACAGCTCGGTGACCAGCATGTCCCTTTCACCTGGCCCGCCGTGGCGATGATGCACCGCCTTGGCGAGCGGGCCAAAATGGAACGTCACACCCAGCTCTTCCAGGCCCCGACCCACGGCGGCGGAGGCCGGTTCGGGCAGCAGCATCGGCAGACAACGCCCCATCGGCTCCACCAGGCTGACCTGGAAACCGCCGTTACTCAGGTCGTTGGCGAATTCACAGCCGATCAGGCCGCCGCCCAGAATGGTGACGCTCTTTTTGCCCTCCAGGGCCTGGCGGAAGCGGCCGTAATCGATCAGATCGTTGACCGAAAACACCTCGCCCACGGCGTCGCCTTCCAGCGGAGGGGTCCAGGTGTCCGCCCCCAGCGCCAGCACCAGCGCGCTGTAATCCAGATGATCGTCGGGCAGCAGCACCCGTTGTTTGGCGGTGTCGATGCCGGCCACGTGCACGTGGGTGCGTACCGTCACGTTAAACTGTTCAGCGACCTGCTCGGCATTCGCCATGGCCAGTTCGTCGGCGCTCTTTTGCTTGGTGAAACCGGTGGAAAGCATCGGCTTGGAGTAGCTGCGGCCGTCGTCGGCGGTGAGCACCACCACCGGCGTTTCCTTATCGAGCTTGCGGAATTCCTTGAGCGTGTTGAAGCCGGCCAGGCCGGAGCCGATGATCACGATTGGGTTCATGGCGAAGTCCTTGGGTCAGGCGGTGAGCGAAACGCGAATCAGCAACCTTAGATTTCCACCATCTCGAAATCTTCCTTGCCGACGCCGCAATCGGGGCAGACCCAATCGTCGGGGATATCATCCCATTTGGTGCCCGGCTCAATGCCCTCTTCGGGCAGACCTTCTTCTTCATCGTAGATGAAGCCACAAACCACGCATTCCCACTTCTTCATGAGCAACCTCTGAAATCATCTTATCGGGCGCGCCGCCGCATGCGGGGCCGCCAGGGGCCCGCTAACGTAGCCACGGGCGCGGCAAAAATCAATGACAGTGCGGAATGGCAGAATGGCCAATCCCGGCTTGCCGGCGCCGGCGGCTTGGGCCATAGTACCGCCGCCCGCGTTATGCTGAGCAACCACTATGCCAAATACCGCGCTGCGCGCCGACCTCCAATGGCGCGAGCTTGATACCCTGACGTTGCCCCCGGCGATCCGCGACTGGCTGTCGGACCCGGGTTCGCTGACCGCGCGGCTGCGCCGCCATGGCCGTTTCCAGGTGCGCCCCGGCGCTTCCCGGGTGGGCCTGCCGGAACCCGCCGAACGCTGCCTGCTGGGGCACAGCGGCCGGCACTGGGCGCTGATCCGCGAAGTGATCCTGCTGCTCGACGGCGAACCGGCGGTGGAGGCGCGCAGTGTGCTGCCGCTGACCACGCTGAACCTGGCCAATCGTGGCCTCGGCCATATGGGCAGCCGCTCGCTGGGCAGCGAACTGTACCGCCGCCCGGCCGCCGAGCGCGATCAGGTGTGGGCGCGCCTGGGCGCCACGCCCTATGGCCGTGGCCCCTGCTGGGGTCGTCAATCCCGTTTTCTCAAGCGCGGCCGTCCGCTGCTGGTGGCGGAGTATTTCCTGCCCGGCGTGTGGCAACGCCTGGGCGAGACAGCGGACCGTATCTGAGCGCGCCCCGGGCCAGTAACATGGCGGCTCGGGACACAGATCAGAGGTTTTCATGTTCGCCTTCGTTGAGCACCGCTACCCGCCACTCTGGCCCTGGATTCAGTTGATGCGCCTGGATCGGCCGATCGGCAGCATGCTGCTGATGTGGCCGACCCTGTGGGCGCTGTGGATCGCCGCCGACGGCACCCCGGGCCTGAAGAACATCGTTATCTTTGTTCTCGGCGTTTATGTGATGCGCGCCGCTGGCTGCGTCATCAATGACTACGCCGACCGCCACTTCGATGGCGCGGTGGAGCGCACCCGTGGCCGGCCACTGGCCACCGGCGCGCTGAGCGGCAAGCAGGCACTGATCCTGTTTTGCGTGCTCGGGCTGGTGGCGCTGGTGCTGGTGCTGTTTCTCAACCGCTTCACCCTGATGCTGTCGTTTGGCGGGCTGGGCCTGGCGGTGCTCTATCCGTTCACCAAGCGCTTCACCTATTTGCCACAAATGTTTCTTGGCGCCGCCTTCAGTTGGGCGATTCCCATGGCGTTCGCCGCCGAGACCGAGAGCGTGCCGCAGATCGCTTGGCTGCTGTTCATCACCAACCTGTTGTGGACGGTGGCGTACGACACCGAATACGCCATGTGCGACCGGGAAGACGATCTGCAACTGGGCATCAAAAGCACCGCGATCCTGTTCGGCGACCTGGACCGCCTGATGATCGGCTTGCTGCAGCTGCTGACCCTGGCGGCGTTGTTATTGGCCGGCAAACAGCTCGGCTTCACCTGGCCCTGGTACCTGGGCGTGGCGGGCATGGCGGCTTGCTTTGTTCACCAGCAGTTGCGCATCCGTTACCGCGAGCGCTGGCCCAGCTTCCACGCTTTTCTGAACAACCACTGGGCCGGGGCCAGCGTGTTCGCCGGGCTGTATTTCCACTATCTGATCGCCGGGCCGGCCTGAACGGCGGCGTGGACGGCGCGCCGCGCGCTGAACAAACTGGCTAAGTTGTCATAAGGGTGTCATAAAAAAGCCATCTAATAGGGCCTGATAAATGGCAACCCAGAGATCCGCCATGTCCCGAAATCGTATTTTGATCGTCGATGATGAACCGGCCATCCGCGAAATGGTGGCGGTGGCCCTTGAGCTGGCCGACTTCGAGGTGCTGGAAGCGGAAACCGCCCAGCAAGCCCACGAGCGCATTGTCGATGAGCGCCCTGATCTGGTGCTGCTGGATTGGATGCTGCCCTCGGTGAGCGGCATCGAACTGGCGCGCCGCCTCAAGCGCGACGAGGGCACCAGCGAGGTGCCGATCATCATGCTCACCGCGAAAAGCGAAGAGGACAACAAGATCCAGGGCCTGGATGTGGGCGCCGACGATTACATCACCAAGCCGTTTTCCACCCGCGAGCTGATTTCGCGCATCAAGGCGGTGCTGCGCCGCTCCTCGCTGAGCGCGGCGGAAAAGGCCATCGATGTGGAAGGCCTGTGTCTGGACCCGGTCAGCCACCGCATCAGTGCCCACGAGCGGCCGGTGGACATGGGCCCCACCGAATACCGCCTGCTGGAGTTCTTTATGAGCCACCAGGAGCGCGCCTATTCACGCACCCAACTGCTTGACCAGGTATGGGGCGCCAACGTTTACGTGGAAGACCGCACCATCGACGTGCACATCCGCCGTTTGCGCAAGGCCCTGGCGCCGCACGGCTTCGACGGCTTTATCCAGACCGTGCGGGGCACCGGCTACCGCTTCTCCGCCAAGACCAGCGAGCTGACCTGAACCGTGACGCCCCCGGATTTTCGGGCTAGGCTGCCGGCTGACAGTCCGGCCTAGAGAACAGCAATGGCAGCAGCAATGGCGGCAGCAAAGAAAGGAAGCGCGGGCATGAAAGCCAGCCTCGCCAAGGAAGTGAACCGCATCATCATGCTGATGCTGGCCTCATTGGCCGCCGCGGTGTTGGCCGGCCATTTATGGCCCCTGGTGGCGGGGCCGGTGCTGTACATTATCTGGAGCACCCGCCAGCTGTTCGCGCTGTACGCCTGGCTGGTGCGCGAGGAACACACCGAGCCGCCGGACAGCGTCGGCTTGTGGGGCGAGTTCTACACCCGCCTTGAACACCTTTTCCAACAAGAGCGCCGCGCCCAGGAAAACCTGCAGGGCATCATCGGGCGCGCCCAGCAATCGGTGAACGCCCTGGAAGACGTGGTGGTGCTGATCGACCGGCACGGCTACCTGGAATACTGGAACCCGGCCGCCGGCCGCCATCTGGGCTTCCGTCAGGAGCAGGATCTGGGCCAGCCGTTGACCAACCTGATTCGCCACCCGCGCTTCGCCGAATACCTGGCCAAAGGCGATTTCCACGAACCCCTGGAACTGCCGTCACCGGTGGATGACAACCGCATTCTGCAACTGCGGGTCACGGAATTCGGCCTCGGCGATCAGTTAATTCTGGCCCGCGACGTGACCCGGCTTCACCACCTGGAAGAAATGCGCAAGGATTTCGTCGCCAACGTCAGCCATGAATTAAAAACGCCACTGACGGTGCTGAAAGGCTACCTGGAAACCCTGCTTGCCACGGTGCCCGAGGAGCAGGGCCGGCTGCGGCGGGCATTGACCCAGATGGATGCCCAGAGCCAACGCATGGAAGCGCTGGTGCAGGATCTGCTGTTGCTGTCGCGGTTGGAAAATACCGAGGCGGACCAAAGCCACGAACAGGCGGTAAGCGTGCACGGCATGCTTAAACGAATGCGCGAAAGCGCCCTGGCCCTGGCGCCGGAAAAACAGCAACGGATTGATCTGGACCTGGAGCAAGACGCGGACACCCGCCTGATCGCTAACCCCGCGGAGCTGGAAAGCGCGTTCGGCAATCTGATCACCAACGCGGTGAAATACACCCCCGCCGGCGGGCACCTGCGCATCCGCTGGTGGCGCGACGACCAGGGCGCCCATTTCTCGGTCAACGACAACGGCGTCGGCATCGACCCCAAACACATTCCCCGCCTCACCGAACGCTTCTACCGGCCGGACAACAGCCGTGTCACCCACACCGGCGGCACCGGCCTGGGCCTGGCGATCGTCAAACACGTAATGATCCGCCACAACGGCAAACTGGAAATCAAAAGCGAAGTCGGCCGGGGCAGTACGTTCACTTGTCACTTTCCGGTAGAAAGAATCGCTTAGGGACAAGCCGCAAGCTACAAGCTACAAGCTACAACGAACCTTTCTCAGCTTGCAGTTTGTAGCTTGCGGCTCCTCCCTGGCCGTTAATAATGCGGCGGCGGGGCGTCTTCGATGCGCAGAGTGCTGACTTCCTCATTCAGCTCCACCAGCCGTTCCACCAGTTTGCGGCAGGCGGTTTCCAGCTCGTCGATCTTGCGTTGCTGGTCGCTGACGATGCGGTTCAGGCTGGTGACCAGGTCTTCCTGGTAGGCAAGTTTGGTTTCGATGTCGAGAAAACGGTCTTCGCTCATGGGGGTCTCCTGGCCGGGCGCCCGATTATACCCTCTGCCGGCATAACCACGCTTGCGCCGGGGTCATTCTCTGGCTAAAGTTGCCTCCGTCTTAGGGGAGTAGTCGCTTGGGCGCCCCGCCCTTGACGGTCATCAACACATTTGCGCCTCATGCGCATGGTGGCCGTGTCCTCGGATTGACGAGACCTGAGACACTATCTGCATTCCGCGGGGGCGGGATCGGTGGATGGTGTCTCTGGTATTCGCTTGATCCCGCCCCTGAGAGCCTCTCGATGCTAGCTTCATTGGATGCCTTCGCCTCTTCCACCCTGCTGGTGGCCATTGGCGAAATCGGCGATAAGACACAACTGCTGTCTCTCGCTCTGGTCTGCCGATACCGCAAGCCCTGGCCCATTCTCGCTGGCGTGATCATCGCCACCCTGGTTAACCATGGCCTTTCCGTGTGGTTCGGGGAATGGCTGAGCACGCACATCCCCAGCGACTGGTTGAAGTGGATTCTGGGCATTGGCTTTATTGCCCTGGGGCTGTGGATGCTGATCCCGGACAAAGACGAAGAAGTGAGAGGTGAAGGTCGCTTCGGCCCCTTCCTGACCGCCCTGGTGTTGTTCTTTATCGCCGAGATCGGCGACAAGACCCAACTTGCCACCGTTGCCCTGGCGGTGCGTTTCCAGGACTTCTGGGCCGTGCTACTGGGCACCACCACGGGTATGATCGCGGCCAATCTGCCGGTGATCTGGGTGGCCCACCGTCTCGCCAGCGCCCGCTTTGAAATCTGGGCGCACCGGGTCAGCGCCGTTCTGTTCATTGCCTTCGGTATCTGGGCACTGGTGTAAATCCTGGCGTGCAAGCGCGATGCGTGCAGCCCGCAAACGAGTATTGCCATGGCCCTGAAAGCCACCATTCATAAAGCGGAACTGACGATCTCGGACATGGACCGGGATTACTACGCCACTCACGCCCTCACGGTGGCGTTGCATCCGTCTGAAACCGAAGCGCGCATGATGCTGCGGCTGATGGCCTTCGCCTTGCATGCCAATCAGGATCTGGCGTTTACCCGCGGCATCTCAAGCGGCGACGAACCGGACCTGTGGCAGCGCAACCCGGACGGCACCCTGGCGCACTGGATTGAGCTGGGCCAACCCGACGAAAAGCGGCTGCGCAAGGCGTGCGGACTGGCCCGCCAGGTGACGCTGTACTGCTACGGCCGCCAGGCGCCGATGGTATGGTGGCAAAGCCATGGCAATGCCCTGGCGCGCCTGGACAACCTCTGCGTGCGCCACGTCACCGACGCCAGCGAACAAGCGCTGGCGGCACTGGTGAGCCGGCAGATGCGCTTGAACGCGTTGATCCAGGACGGCCAGCTGTGGTTCGGCGACGACGCCCACAACGTGGCGGTGGAACTGGAGAACTGGAAGGCTTAAGACTTAAGGCGTGTTCAGTGTTCAGTGTCGTGCCGCTGTCTGTTATCGGCGCAACCGGCGCGCTATGGTGGGATTTCTTTTCGGTTGAGGAGGCACAGCATGCAGCCGCGGCAACCGCGTATCCGCGACCTCTTGGAAACGCTGGCCCGGCGCTGGCGGGGCCTGCTGGCGGTCGGCATCGTACTGGTGTTGCTCGGCACCCTGGGCCTGGGCGCGGTCGGGCTGTTCACCCTGGTGGGGGTGATCTGGTTCGGCGCCCTGCTGCTCACCGCCGGCGTGATCCAGATGTTGCATGCCTTCCGCACCCCCGGGCTGCCACGCAGCCTGACCATGCTGCTGATCGGTTTGCTGTACGTGGCGCTGGGCGTCTATGTGATGGCCCAGCCAGGCATCGCGTCGGCGGCGCTGACGCTGGTGGTGGCGCTCGGCATCGGCGCCATCGCGCTGCTGCGTCTGTGGCTGGCGTTCGAACTGAGCCGCGTCAGCCGCGCCCTGTGGCCGGCTGTCAGCGGGCTCGTCGGCCTGGTGCTGGCGTTGCTGATTTTCCTGCGCTGGCCCGAATCCAGCGACTGGGTGATCGGCCTGTTCCTGGCCATCGAATTGATCATGAACGGCTGGATGCTGATCATGGTGGCGCTGGCGGCGCGGCAGAGGCAGTAGGCCGGTACGGCTCACGCTGCAAGCCTCAAGCGGCAAGCGGCAAGCGGCAAGCTACAGGGGCGGCCAGCTGTTGCAGCTTGTAGCTTGAGGCTTGCGGCCCCCTTCCCCCCCTACATCGACCGCTGATTGACCCGTTGGGAAACCTGGGCGGCGCTTTCCTTGCGCTCGGAGTAACGGTCGGTGAGGTAATCGCTGCGCTCGCGGGTCAGCCAGGTGAATTTGAGCAGTTCTTCCATCACGTCGACAATGCGGTCGTAGTACGGCGAGGGCTTCATGCGGTTGTTGTCGTCGAATTCCAGGAACGCCTTGGGCACCGATGACTGATTGGGGATCGTGATCATGCGCATCCAGCGCCCCAGTACGCGCAACTGATTAACGGTATTGAACGATTGCGAGCCGCCGCACACCTGCATCACCGCCAGGGTTTTTCCCTGAGTGGGCCGCATGCCGCCCAGCGCCAGGGGTATCCAGTCTATCTGCGCTTTCATAATGCCGGTCATGGCGCCATGGCGCTCCGGTGAGCACCAGACCATACCTTGCGCCCAGTTCGCCAGATCGCGCAGCTCCGCCACTTTCGGGTGGGCCTCGGGCTCGCCGTCGGGCAACGGCAGGCCGCGCGGGTCGAACACCCGCACCTCGGCGCCCATTGCCCGCAGCAAGCGGGCCGCCTCTTCAGTGACCAGGCGGCTGAACGAGCGCTCCCGCAGCGAGCCATACAGCATCAGAATACGCGGCGCCCCCCCGCCACCGGCGTCCAGGCGCTCGGGATCGGGCGCGGGCAACAGGTCGGCGTCCAGGTTGGGCAAATCGTTCATGGTTCTCTCCACAATGTTCAGCCAGCGTCACGAATTGCACGCTCGAAGTAAGCCTCAAACGACCAGGGCGAACTCTTGTCGCTTGAAGCTTGAGGCTTGCGGCTTGCCGTTCATTTCTCCGACCTAACGAATCACCGCCAGCCACCCCGCCAGCGCCAGCAGCGTGGCCGTCAGCACCGGCAGGGTCAGCACAATACCGATGCGGAAATAATAGCCCCAGGTGATGGTCATGCCCTTGCGCGCCAGCACGTGCAGCCACAGCAAGGTGGCGAGGCTGCCGATCGGGGTGATCTTGGGCCCCAGGTCGCTGCCGATCACGTTGGCGTAGATCATCGCCTCGCGGCTCAGGTCGGCGGCCTGGCTGGCGTCGATGGACAGTGCCACCACCAGGACCGCGGGCAGATTGTTCATGACCGAGGACAAGCCGGCGGCGATGTAACCGGTGCCCAGCGTAACCAGCCACAGATCCTGGCGGGCGAGCAGATTGAGGCCATCGGCAATCACATCGGTCAGCCCGGCATTGCGCAGGCCGTAGACCACCAGATACATGCCCAGGGAAAACACCACGATGTTCCAAGGCGCGCCACGCAGCACCTTGACGGTGGAAATGTGCTCGCCACGGCGGGCAATCACGAACAACACCAGCGCGCCAAGCGCGGCGATGGCGCTGACCGGCACGCCCAGCGGCTCGGCGATGAAAAAGCCCGCCAGCAACAGCCCCAACACCCACCAGCCCGCTTTGAAGGTGGCCGGGTCGCGGATCGCGTCGGCCGGCTTTCTTAGCCGGGCCAGGTCGTAGCCGGCGGGGATGTCGCGGCGGAACATCCACCACAGCACGGTCAGCGACGCGACCACCGAAACCAGATTCACCGCCCCCATCACCGCCGCGTATTCGCCAAAACCGATTCGGAAAAAGTCGGCGGACACGATGTTGACCAGATTGGACACCACCAGCGGCAGGCTGGCGGTGTCGGCGATAAAGCCCGCGGCCATGATGAACGCCAGAGTAGCGGCCGGGCCGAACCCCAGTGCCAGCAGCATCTCAAACACAATCGGGGTGAGAATCAGCGCCGCGCCATCGTTGGCGAACACCGCCGAGACCAGGGCACCGAGCAACACCACGGCCACCAGCAGGCGTGGCCCACGGCCGCCGCCCCAACGCGCCACGTGCAGCGCCGACCATTCGAAGAAACCGGCCTCGTCGAGCAGCAGACTGATGATGATGATGGCGATGAACGTGAAGGTGGCGTTCCAGACAATCTGCCACACCGCCGGAATATCACCGGGGTGAATCACCCCGGTGAGCATCGCCACCAGGGCGCCGGCCGCCGCGCTCCAGCCAATACCGAGCCCCCTGGGCTGCCAGATCACCAGCGTCAGAGTGACAATAAAAATGGCCGCGGCAAGCAGCATGGTGCTCTCCCTTTATCACGACGGCCGATGCCGCCAATTTCAAGCTGGCGTGCGCGCTGAATGGCTTTCGTGGATTTTCCGCAGCCAGGCGGTGAGCGCCAGTGGGCGCAGTGTTTCCAGCTCCAGCTCGAGCAGGCTGACGAGGCGCGCCTGCAAAGCCTGATACGTGGCCTCGAACGCCGCGTCAATCCGCTCATCACTGCCGCGCGCGGCGGCCGGATCCGGCAAGCCCCAATGGCTCTTGCTGGTGTCGGCCAGCCAGATCGGACAGGCCTCGCCGGCGGCGGCGTCGCATACCGTGATCACCGCATCGAAATGCTCGCCTTCGAGGTCGTCCATGGATTTCGAGCTCGGCGCGGCGACCGGCACCCCATGGCCTGCCAGCACCGCCAGGGCGCGCGGGTGCACCTCGCCGGTGGGGTGGCTGCCGGCGCTGTGCGCGCGCAGACGGCCCGCGCCCAGATGATTGGCCAGCGCTTCGGCAATGATCGAGCGGCAGGAGTTGCCGGTGCAAAGAAACAGGATGTTCAGGGGCATTTCCATTCCACTCTCCAGGGTTTCTCCAGGGTTATCCGCAAAGCGTGGCCGGCACGCACAGACCGAGTTGCGCGCGGGCCGGCTCGGCAAGGGTTTCAATCACGGTGCGCGCCCAATCGGGCAAGGCCGGGTTGAGGCGGTAATGCATCCAGGTGCCCTGCCGCCGCGCCACCACCAGCTCGCACCCGCGCAACTGCGCCAAATGGCGGGAAACAGTCGACTGCGGCGCGCCCAGCGCGGCAACCAGATCACACACGCAGATTTCCGAGTCGGTCCGCATCAGGCAAATCAACCCCAGACGCAGATCATCGCCGAGGCACTTGCAAAGCCGGGTTGGGCTGAGATCCATGGCGCTTCCTTTATCCGTATATTCGGAATAACGGATATATTAGCCTAAAGAAAACCAAGAAGAAATAGAGCACAGCTGCCCCTGACGGGATGCCCTGCGTGTAGACAGGCTTACAAGCTGCAAGCCCCAAGCTGCAAGGGCCGCTACGTAGCACCTTTTTAGCTTGAGGCTTGTAGCTTGGAGCATGCGGCTCGGGGCCTGCAGGCCCCCGCCGGTGTTCAGTCTTTCTTAACCTGCTTCTGCATCTCATCGACGGAGATGTGCCGCACGTCCTTACCTTTGACCAGGTAAATAACCTGCTCGGCGATGTTGCGGGCGTGATCGCCGATGCGTTCCAGGGCGCGCAACGACCAGATGATGTTGAGCACCCGGGAAATGGCGCGCGGGTCTTCCATCATGAAGGTCACCAGCGAGCGCATCGCGGAGCGGTATTCCAGGTCCACTTCGTTGTCTTCGGCGGCCACGTCCAGGGCTTTGTCGGCGTCGAAACGGGCGAAGGCATCCAGAGTATCGCGCAGCATGTTGCGCACATGATTGCCGATGTGGCGTACTTCCACGTAACCGCGCGGCGACTCTCCCTGTTCGGAAAGCTGCAACGCCATGGCGGCGATCTTGGCTGATTCATCGCCGATGCGTTCCAGGTCGGACACCGCTTTCGACACCGCGATGATCAATCGCAGGTCCGAAGCAGCGGGCTGACGCAGGGCAAGCACCCGGGCGCACTCTTCGTCGATCTGTATTTCCAACTGATCGACTTTTTCCTCGGTGTGCATCACTTTTTCAGCCAGGCCAGAGTCGGCGTGTAACAACGACTCGAGCGCATCCACCACCTGTTTTTCAACCAGCCCGCCCATCTCCATTAAATGGTTGCGGATCGACTCCAGGGCTTCGTTGAACTGGGACGAACTGTGTTGGCCGAAATGCATGCGATCCATAACGGGTCTCTCCTAGGGCCTGTTCACACTAATTTTGATGGTCGCGCCGGAGGCCGTTTTCGCGCAAGCCAAGGCGCG
>TARA_R110001606_G_scaffold69264_2_pt1 | contig 12285 bp, 13 predicted proteins | sample TARA_R110001606 | Tara Oceans TARA_R110001606 (sample SAMEA4398315) | marine metagenome | biome: Polar Biome; feature: [SRF] surface water layer (ENVO:00010504); material: water (ENVO:00002006), including particulate matter (ENVO:01000060) such as... | depth 5 m
TTTGCTGCAGGAGTAGATAGCAAAGTAGCATCTCTAACAGCACAGCTAAACAACGACAATCTAAAAGCAAGTACCCACTTACATATAGAAGCACTATTAAAAGGACCGATAACCAGCGCTTTGCCAGCCAGCCAGATTAGCTTGCCACTGGAAGCCAAATTATTGGCACCACTTTTAAAAACGCCTATCGAAAAGCCGCTGCCTAATTTTAAATCAGCAGCAAACTACGATAAACAGCATATCGCTTCACAAATTGATAAACTAGCAACGACCAAAGTGAGTGATAATGTCGATTTAAATCGGCTAGTCAATCAAGCTTTTAGCCGCATGATTGACAGCCAATCGTTGCAACCGTTAACCATTCAACGAGAAATACTCAGTGTTTTACGTCCAGAAAGCTTAACAAATAGTGCCCTGCAAAATAGTTTTAGCCAATCTGTTGAGCATTTGGCCGTGGCTATTTTAGCGGCTCCAAGCTTAGCAAATATCAGCGCATTGAATTTTAATAGTCAAAGCTCACTTGATGCTTTACTCCAAGTATTGGTGCCTAACTTTAAAGCAATTAACCCACAGAAACTGCAAGAACAATTACTACAGCCACAATCACAAGCATTAGCGGCTGAGCTGAGCCAAATAAAAACTGCAATTAGCCAAATTAACACGACCCCCATAAATCAGCAGCCTGATAATAATCCGTTAGTACAATTTTTACTGCCGATGCGACTGCCACCGGAAACCGCACAGACAGAAATTTCATTAGGGCAATATAAAAAACCAAGCCAAAATAAACTCGAAGATAAAAATGTTTGGTTTGTGCGACTTAATTTTGATTACGCAGAGCTAGGCCAATTACAGATCACCGCTGAATTAATGGATAAAGCACTAGATTGTCAATTACTTGCCTCAAGCCAAGATATCACCGCAATGGCTCATCCGCATCTTGAGAGTTTGCGCCATAAATTAACAGCTCATGGCTTACAAGTTGGTGAAATGAAGCTAAGCCAAGGTGCGCCGCAACACCAAGCTTTTTATCAGTCCCATGCCATTATTAATATTAAGGTTTAAACCATGAGTGAGATACCAAAACATAAGTCTGCAATTGGTTTAGTTTACGAAGCCGGTCGCACTCCTACAGTCAGTAGTAAAGGGTTTGGTGAGCTCGCAGAAGAGATCATTAAAGCCGCAGAAGAAAAAGGAATTTTGATCCACAAAGATGAAGCTTTGGCTAAAACGTTATCGCATTTAGAGCTTGGCGAAGAGATCCCAAGAGAACTGTATTATGTGATTGCCGAACTGATTGCTTTTTCATATGTACTGCGGGGTAAATTTCCACCTGGCTGGCAAGACTTTCAAGGCAAGTTAAATATTCAGGCGTAAAAAATAAAAGGCGCTAATTAGCGCCCTTTTGATGATGTAACGACATTAATAGTTCGGCTTCGGCACGCGGAAGTTCACATTCTCGTATGATCTCTTCAATATCGGCACCTAGTTCAACCATTTTCACTGCTCGAGAATAAATTTTCGCATCAGGATCGTCATATTTTTGCGCATCTTGTAACTGCGCTAACTCTTGATTTCGCTGCTCTACAGCAACTAAGCGCTTACCAATACTTAGCATACCGGTGCGCATTTCTGCGACTTCACTGCGTAAAATACTGAGCTGTTGTTGAGTTTCTTGCAGTTGCAGTATTTTGCTTTTTAATGCTGCAGCGTACTTATTATTATTAATAAAAATTAGTCCCAGGCATACTAACACCAGTACAATTGAGACTCCAAGCAACGAGTATAACAACATAGTTTTTCCGTAAGCGTTATAAATCGCTCAACTCATCCCACTCTTCGTCATTTAGTAATTTATTTAAATCAACTAAAATCAATAATTCACCATCACGATTACTAACACCTTGAATAAACTTGGCACTTTCTTCAGTACCAATGTTTGGTGCACTATCAATTTCTGAGCTACGCAAATAAACCACTTCTGCTACACTGTCGGCTAAGATACCAATAACTTGCTCTTCAGCTTCAATAATTAATACTCGTGAATTGTCTGTTGCTTCTGCAGACATCAAACCAAATCGTGCACGCGTATCGATTACTGTTACAACATTGCCACGTAAATTAATAATCCCTAAAACATAGCTTGGAGCACCTGGTACTGGAGCAATCTCTGTGTAACGCAAAATTTCTTGCACTTGCATCACATTCACACCATAGGTTTCTGATTCAAGCTTAAAAGTTACCCACTGCAATACTTCATCATTGCCATCGGTATTTTTACTGCTTGATAATAATCTTTGTTCACTCATGTTATTACTCCAAATATCGTTACTGGTCGCGGCTATCTAAACCTTGCTCTAATAATTGACCTAAGCTTTGCACATCAATTAAGGCACACATTTTTTCTTTAATTACACCTGCAAGCCAAGGCCGCTTGCCACTTTTAGCTCGCCATTTTACATCTTCACTACGTAGTGTAATATTATTAACTAGCTTTTCAGCCAACAATCCCCATTGGCTATTACCTAAAGTAATTAAGTATTGGTAGTTTAATTTGTCTTCTAACTCTTGGGTATACTTTTCTGGCATCACCCAGCGAGCAGTATCGACTACATTAAGATTCTCATCACGATTTAGCATCACTCCTTTAAACCACTTGGGTTTACCAAAAAGCTGATTAACTTCACCTAATTGATGAATACCACCTAATGCTTTTAATGGTACAGCGAGAGTCAGCCCTGCCACTTCAAAGAATAACGCCTGAAACTCGCCGTCAAAATAATCTTCTTGACGCTGTACAGGAGTCTTGTCTTTAGCAATATTTAACTGTTCGCTCACTTTAGCTATATCTTTGATATTAGCTTGGATCTGTGGTTTCTCAAGGAGCGGTGTAATTTGCGCTGGTATTTCTTTCTCAAGGCTCGTCTTTGGCTCATCAAGTGCGTTTGGCTGCACAATCGTTTGCTGCGATGCCTTTAGTGGCATTTTATTGCTACTTTCTGTGGATGGAACTTGTTCGAGTAATTTTGCAACCGGGTGTAAGTCTGTTGACTCATCGTCTTCGCACAGTAAAGCCCCCAAGTACTGGGTCATTACTTTTTCATTAGCAAATAATTGCTTACTCATTCATTAACCTTGTTCAATCAAATAATCGAGTAATGCGCGATAAGCATAAACACCTCTTGAGCGTGGACAATACTGAATCGGTACTTGTTGAGCTAAACTTGCATCACGGAACTTAGTGTCTACGGGTATTACCCCTGGCCATACTTTTTCTTGGTACGTTTGCTGTAATGTCTTATATGCTTCAAGGGATGCATTTGTGCGCTTATCATACATTGTAGGGATAATGGTATATTGATACTGCTTTGATTGCGAGCTTTGCATTAATTCCATGGTCCGCATCATTCGGTCAAGCCCTTTGAGAGCTAAAAACTCAGTTTGTACTGGCACTAAAATGCGCTCACTTGCAGCCAATGCGTTAACCATTAAGACACCTAACACTGGCGGGCAATCTAAAATAGCATAATCATAATGCTCACTAATTTTTGCTAAGGCTTTTTTTAAGATAAGCCCCATTCCGGTCTTATTACCCATACTACGATCGAGTGTCGCTATAGCCATAGTTGCAGGAAGAATATCTAAGTTGTCTATGTTCGATGGACACAAAGCTTGCAATATTTCTTCACTTGCCATGGTGTTACCACGGGCAAATATATCATACACACTAACTTCTAAATCTTCTGAATCAATGCCAAAGTAATACGTTAAAGATGCATGAGGATCGGTATCAATCAGTAATACCCGCTTTCCTTGCAGCGCTAATATACCAGCTAAACTCACAGCCGTGGTCGTTTTCCCTACTCCGCCTTTTTGATTTGCTACCGTCCAAATTTTCACATCACACCTTATTTTTGTTCGTTGCGCGTTGTAATTCGTATACCACCGTGTGGGAGTTGGATCACTTTAATAGTGTTATCATCACTTGGCAACTCAATTGGCTGCTCAGCTTCAGTTTCTATTGCTGATTGCTCGATTGATACAATGGGCTTGGGTGGTAAACCATATTTTGATAATGCAACGACTACTTTACGATTTTCAGCGCGCCCTTGCTCTGTATCATTATCAGAAAAAGGAGAATACTGACCGTAACCTTCGATGGCCATTCGCGCAGGGTTGATACCCAATGCATCAAGTTCGACTAAAATAGAGGTCGCTCTTGCAACAGATAGCTCCCAATTAGAACGAAACATTTCATTATGAATAGTTTCATTATCGGTATAACCACGTACTCTGACGTAGTTATCTACAGGAGCAATAATATCGTTCACTAATTTTATTACTGCTTTCGCGCGTTGATGCGCCACAGCACTGCCACTGGAAAATAACATTCCTGAGCTTAACTCAATAATCAACCAGTCTTGGTGTAACTCTAAACTTGCTTCGCCATCGCGTATTTCATCGATCAAAGCTGATTGTAATTTAGTTAATAAACTATCTAGCGGTTTACCTAAGTGTTTTTGTTTTATGTTACTGGTGTCGCTTTGGCCATCAAGTAACTGCGGGCCAACTTCTTGCTTTTGAATACTCTCACCAAACAACAGTTCTTTTTCTGGGCTTACTCTGTCGGTTAATAAACCAGTACCGGTCACACCTTGACCTTCTTGGCTATACTGACGAGCTGACTTGTCAAAAACCTGCTCCAGCGAATCAGATAAAATTTGGAAGCTTTCTTCTTTATTAATCGCAATCGCATACATCACTACAAAGAATGCAAACATAATAGTCATGTAATCGGCGTACGACACTAGCCAACGTTCTGTATGCTGACTTTTGGTCGATGAGTGACGAAGTCGACGGCGCATCATAATAATTATTCTTGTAGCTGACTTGGACGCTCTACACGATACGCTTCAAGTTTCAGCTCAATATTGACAGGGCTATCACCTTGGCTCATTGCAATAATTCCTTCAGCTAATAACTCATGAAACAGCATCTTTTGTTCTACTTGTTGTTTTAGCTTATTAGCCATGGGTAAAAACAGTAAATTTGCTAAACCAACCCCATAGATGGTCGCGATAAAAGCCGTCGCAACCCCCGCACCTAACTTTTCAGGCTCAGTGATAAATGACATTGCTTGGATCAGACCAAGCACTGCACCTAATATACCGATAGTAGGACTGTAACCGCCCAACGCCTCGTACACCCGGCTGGCTTCAAGTAAACGTTCCCTTTCTAACAATAAATCAATTTCTAACGCATCTCTAAGTTTTTGCTCGCTGTTACCATCAATCAATAAACTCAGGCCTTTGGCAACGTACGGGTCTGGATGTGTTAATGCTACTTCTTCAAGCGCTAAATACCCTTCTTGGCGAGCTTTTTGTGACCAACTTTTAACTTGCTCAATTGCTCTGTCGATATCATGACTTGGAGGAAAAAACACCCAATGACTTATTCTTAAGACTTTATTAAACGTATGTGCCGGTGTTTGTAGCATTACAGCACCTAACGTACCACCCAAAACAATAATTAATGCTGGGCCATTAAATAAAGCACTTACAACCCCACCCTCTAGTGAGTAACCATAGCCAATCGCCAAAAGTGCAACGAACAGGCCTAAAAACGACAACTTATCCACAACCAATTTCTCGAACTAACCGATTAGCAACCTCTTCAAGTGCGATACTTGCCGACGATAGCCCAGCGTTAGCAACCGCCTGTGGCATACCATATACCACACTGGTTTTTTCATCTTGCGCCCAAATAGTGGCGCCGGCTTGTTTGAGCATTCTTGCACCATCTCGTCCATCAGCGCCCATGCCTGTAAGTACCACAGCTAACACATCACCTTGAAAAGATTTGGCTGTACTAGCAAAAGTAACGTCAACACTGGGCTTATAAGTGATCCGCGCACTGTCGTCCTCAAAAACACGTAACGTGCGATTTCCACCTCGTCCCTCAACCAGCATCTGTTGACCACCTGGCGCTAGATAAGCGACGCCTGGCATTAATCGGTCGCCTTGTTGTGCTTCTTTTACTTTTATTTTACACAAGCCATTTAAACGAGCGGCAAATGCTGGCGTAAACGCAGCTGGCATATGCTGTATTAACAAAATGGGATGTGGGAAGTTGGCCGGCAACTTAGTCAAAATAGTTTGCAGTGCGACAGGCCCCCCTGTGGAGGTGCCTATTGCAACTATTTGATATTTCTTACCCGAAGCACGTGTATTAGCTGCAATGTTCGAAGCGGGCGCTGTGCTGCGGTTAAAACTTCTATCAGGTTGAGTTATCGCAGGTCGACTTGTTGTACCTGCAGAAACGGAAGGTATTGATGTCGGTGTCGGCCTACTGAAGCGTGATAGACGCTTGCGTCCAATTTCTTTTACTTTATTTTGTAATAACTTAATCGCATCTTCATTATTACGAGCAATGTCTTCAAATTTTTTCGGTAAAAAATCTAAAGCACCCGCATCAAGTGCGTCTAAGGTTGCTGTTGCGCCATCACGGGTCAAGGAAGAGAACATCAGAATTGGGGTTGGATTTGCTGCCATGATCTCTTTTACAGCACTAATACCATCAAGCACAGGCATTTCAACATCCATAGTGATTACATCTGGACGCAATTGATTTGTCTTGTCTACCGCTTCTCTGCCATTTACCGCAAAACCAATTACTTCAATATCCTTATCTTGCTCGAGTATTTCGCTCACCCTGCGGCGAAAGAAACTTGAATCATCAACAACTAAAACTTTAACTGCCATTGGCATACTCTATGTAAATTTTATCTGTGAGAGCCATATATAGCTCTCACAATAAGATAAGAATTGGACTAACCTGCGTAATGTTTTAACAGGTTTGGAACATCTAAGATTAGCGCTATACCACCGTCAGACGTGATCGTTGCACCTGCCATACCAGGTGTTCCTTGTAGTAAAGCATCAAGCGGTTTAATAACAACTTCTTCTTGACCAATCAATGAATCCACTACAAAACCAACTTGTTGCGTACCTATTTGTACAATTACAACATGGCCTTGAGCTTTGCGTAATGATCTGTCAGCACCTTTGACTAACCAATGTTCTAAATAAAACAACGGTCGTGCTTTCTTACGAACAATAATGGTTAATTGGCCATCAACTACATTCGTTTTAGTTAGATCTAGGTGGAATATTTCATTAACACCAGCCAGTGGTAATGCAAATGTTTGCTCACCGACAACCACCATCAATGTCGGCAAAATAGCCAACGTTAACGGAACTTTAATTTCTAGGATTGTACCTACACCTAGCTCAGATTGAATACTCACAGAACCATTTAGTTGGGTAATTTTGGTTTTCACCACATCCATACCCACACCACGACCCGAAATATCAGAGATCTGTTCTTTGGTAGAAAAGCCTGGTGCAAAAATAAGGTTATAGGCTTCTGTATCAGATAATCGAGCAGCTTGCTCGTGATCAAGCACCCCTTTATTGATTGCTATTTTTTTCAGCTTTTCGGGATCCATACCAGCACCATCATCTCGGATGGTAAGCAAAATATGATCACCTTCTTGCGATGCTGATAAAGTTACAGTCCCAGTCCTTGCTTTACCTGCCGCTTCACGCACATCAGGCATTTCAATACCGTGGTCTACAGAGTTACGCACCAAGTGGACTAAAGGATCTGCCAGTGCCTCAACTAAGTTTTTATCTAAATCAGTTTCTTCACCCACGAGCAATAAATTGATATCTTTTTTCAAACTGCGGGCTAAATCACGTACTACGCGAGGGAAACGACCGAACACTTTCTTGATCGGTTGCATCCGCGTTTTCATCACCGCACCTTGCAAGTCCGCAGTTACTACATCAAGGTTTGAAATGGCTTTACCCATCGCTTCACTTTCAGTATTGGTTGCTAAACTGACTAGGCGATTGCGCACTAGCACAAGTTCACCGACCATATTCATTATTTGATCAAGGCGTTTTGTATCAACGCGCACAGTGGTATCAGCTTGTGGTGGAACTGATTTTTTCGCAACAGCTGTCGCTGGAGCTGGCTTTTCAGCCGCTTTCGCAGGCTCAGACACTGCTGGTTTAGGCGCAGGTTTAGCTGCGGCAACAGGTGCTGGGGGAGGGACTGGTTTTTGAGCGGGTGTTGGCTCAGTATCTGCAACTGCTTGTGGTGCACTCCCTTTGCCGTGCAATTCATCTAATAATGCTTCAAACTCATCATCGCTGATCTCGTCTAGACTATTACTTTTAGTTGGCTCTGATGACGCTTGGGGCGGTTTAGGCGCAGTATTTTCGGTGCTTGCAGCATCTTTATTACTGACCAAACCAAAGCTACCAACACCATGTAATTCATCTAATAAATTATCGAATTCGTCATCAGTAATATCACTATTTGATGACTCATTGCTAACTGTTACTGCTGGAGTTACAGGACTTTGTCCTTTTCCATGCAGCTCATCTAGCAAACTTTCAAATTCATCTTCTGATATATCATCGATTTGAACATCTTTTTTATCGCTATCAACTTGACCATCAAATAACAAGTCAAATGCAAATGGATCATCAGAATCATCTAAAATAGCATCAGCATCAACAACAGGAGTATCGTCTGCAGGCTCAGCAGCGCCAGTTAGTTCTTCAGCAGTTGGCGGCAATCCCAATTTATGTAAAACAGCCAGCAACTCTGGATTTGCAGGTTCTGGTTTTTCTCGGCTTTGGATGGTCGCAAACATTTCGTTGATAGTATCGAGCGCTTGCAAGATCACATCCATCAGCTCAGAATTAACCTTACGAACACCTTGACGCAATAAATCGAAAACGTTTTCTGCACCGTGACAAGCGTCAACTAGCTCAGTCATGCTTAAAAAACCTGCGCCGCCTTTTACCGTATGAAAACCACGGAAAATTGCATTGAGTAATTCGGTATCATCTGGGTTATTTTCAAGCTCCACCAGCTGTTCTGACAAAAGCTCAAGAATTTCTCCAGCCTCTACTAGAAAATCTTGTAAAATATCTTCATCGACTTCAAAGCTCATGCAGTTCTCTCCTCTTAGAAGCCCAAGCTTGATAATAAATCATCAACATCATCTTGCCCTGAGACAACATCATCACGAGATTCTTTATCAATAATTGGCCCTTCAGGGCCTGCAAGTGTATTTTCAGCAGGCGGTTTTTCAATGACTGGTGCTATTGTTTTTGTTTCGCTATCATCTTGGCTACCAAATGCTGTCAACAAGTGGATCAAGCTGTCTTCTACTTCTCTAACAAGCTCTATCACTCGACGGATCACTTGACCTGTTAAATCTTGAAAATCTTGTGCCATCAAGACATTGGTCATGAGTCCTTGCAACTCATCCGTTTTAGTTTGCGAGCTATTCATGAACTTATCTAAGCTGTGGCATAATGTTTTAAACTCACCTAGCTCAATTTCACGATTCATTAAACGATCCCAAGTGGGTTTAATGTCTGAAATATCATCTGCAAGCTGTTGGGCAATTGGTAAACTTGCTTCTACAGCATCCATGGTTTTATTAGCAGCGTTCTCTGTCATTTCCATAACATAGTTTAGACGCTGCTTAGCATCGGGGAGTGCGTCTTTGGTCAAATCAGCTAAACGTGTATCAAGCTCAAAATTTTTCAACGCATCATGAAGCTGACGCGTAAGTTTGCCTACTTCGGCAAATAATTCTGATTGCTCTTTTGACGCCGCATCAATAATTAACTGATCAGCTTTATCTTGTTCACCATTTTCAAGGTAAACCACAAGCTGCCGGGCTTGTTCTAAACTGATCTGAGGCGCAGCTGGTGCTGACATAAGCCTCTCCTATTTATTTAACCTAAACGCTCAAACACTTTTTCCAATTTGGTTTTCAGTGTTGCGGCTGTAAATGGTTTAACGATATAGCCGTTAACACCAGCTTGTGCAGCAGCAACAATTTGTTCTTTTTTAGCTTCTGCTGTTACCATTAAAACAGGGATGTGTTTCAGGCTGTCATCGGCCCTGATAGCGCGCAAGAGGTCAATTCCTTGCATGCCAGGCATGTTCCAATCTGTTACTACAAAATCAAATTCTTGATTCTGCAACATCGGTAAAGCTGTTGAGCCATCATCAGCTTCTTGTACATTTGTAAAACCCAAATCTCTTAACAGATTTTTGATAATACGTCTCATCGTCGAAAAATCATCAACAACAAGAATTTTCATGTTTTTATCCAAAACATCCTCCGGTGAGGTCTGAACCTATATTTACTTACTACTAGTTAATCCAGTCATTGATTTTTGCTTTGAGCTTAATCATCGCCTGACCATGTATCTGACTCACACGCGATTCGCTTACATCGAGTATATGTCCAATCTCTTTTAAATTCATTTCATCATTATAATAAAGCGACAATACTAACCCATCTCGTTCAGGTAAAGATTGTATAGCTGTTAATAATGATTGATTAAAACGTTCATTTTTAACGTTATTAAAGGGCTTGTCTAGTGCTAAATCATGTCCCACTGGTGTGATAACATCTTCATCAATTCCCAAGTCTTCTATACCTAAAACCTTACTTGAATTTACATCACTAAGAATATGATGGTACTCATCTAGCGTAATATCAAGTTTTTCAGCAACTTCACTATCTTTAGGTTCTCGATTCAGGCTGCTTTCTAGCTCACTAATCGCTTCAGCAACTCTGCGGCTATTACGGTGCACTGAGCGAGGAGCCCAATCACCTCGGCGCATTTCATCCAGCATCGCACCACGAATACGAATGCCTGCAAAGGTTTCAAAGCTTGCACCTTTAGTCGCATCAAAGTTTTTTGATGCTTCAATTAACCCTATCATCCCCGATTGAATCAAATCATCGAGTTGCACACTCGCGGGTAAACGAGCGATCAAATGACAAGCCACTTTTTTAACTAAAGAAGCATGTCGCTCAACAATCACATTTAAATTTTGTGTCGATTGATATCCCATCGCTTTATTCACCGATGCCGTCATAGTTAGCCGTTTACTAATTTTTCTATGAAAAATTCTAAATGGCCAGATGGTTGATTAGGTATAGGCCATTTAACTGCTTTTGTCGCTAATGTTTTAAATGCAATTGCCGCTGGAGAATTTGGAAATAAATCAACAATTACTTTTTGACGACGAGTTGCTTTACGCATGTTTTCATCATAAGGGACTGTTGCAACCAATTCCATTGAGACATCCAAAAAGCGATCTGTTACTTTTGAGAGCTTAGCAAATAGTTCGTGGCCTTCACGCATACTGCGCACCATATTAGCAACTATTTTAAACTTATACACACCATGCTCACGACTCAACACTTTGATTAATGCATAAGCGTCGGTTATTGAGGTCGGTTCATCACATACTACTACCATGACATCTTGCGCTGCGCGCGAAAAACTTAATACCATGTCAGAGATACCAGCAGCAGTATCAACAATTAATATATCAAATTCGGTATTCAACTCACTAAAAGCACGAATTAATCCAGCATGTTCTGATGGAGAAAGTTCCACCATACTTTGTGAGCCTGACGTCGCTGGTACTATTTTAATTCCTGCAGGCCCTTCAACTAAAATTTCATCGAGCTCACATTCACCTGATAGTACATGAGATAGATTACGTTCAACCCGAAGCCCTAACATCACATCACAATTTGCTAAACCCAAATCGGCATCCAGAACTAACACTCGGTTTCCGAGCTGACCCAACGCAATCGCAGTGTTAAGTGAGACGTTAGTTTTCCCTACGCCACCTTTACCACCTGTTACAGCGATAACTTTAACGCCGTTATTATTGTTTTGACTCATTTTACGCAGGCCACTTGCTTGATCTAATACTGTGTTAATCATACATCCCTACTGTGCTTGACGCTACTGCTTGGCGTCGTGAATGTTGTGCTTTTGTTCTTTTTAAATACAATTGTTCTGCTTTTTTTACTAATTTCTCTGCATTGGCGACCCGAATGTCCTCTGGAACGCGCTGACCGTTAGTAAGATACCCTATTGGAAGGCGATTTTGAATCGCTATACTAATAATCTCACCTAAACTTAATGATTCGTCTAATTTAGTGAAAATACAGCCACTTAATTGTACCTTCTTAAAATGTCTTACGGTTTCTTGTAAAACATTAATTTGTGCGGTCGCACTGAGCACTAAATAATTGCGAATATCGACACGTTGATTACGCATTAATGTATTTAGCTGCTCAGTTAAACGTAAATCACGTTGGCTCATTCCCGCGGTATCTATTAATACTAGACGCTTATTTCGTAAATGATATAAAACTTC
>TARA_R110001606_G_scaffold27768_1_pt1 | contig 12276 bp, 20 predicted proteins | sample TARA_R110001606 | Tara Oceans TARA_R110001606 (sample SAMEA4398315) | marine metagenome | biome: Polar Biome; feature: [SRF] surface water layer (ENVO:00010504); material: water (ENVO:00002006), including particulate matter (ENVO:01000060) such as... | depth 5 m
CTTTCTTTTTCCGTTGTCGCGACATTGCGCTTTAAATTTTCCTCGACTAGCAGAGAAATAAACACCCCTGGGGTGGATGCCTTTTGACCTTCCGCAATCAAGAAGCAAATAATTGATAGAAGGTAGTACAAAAATACAGGAATGAGGAGAGTAGTATTTATTTCCTTGTATCAATATATCCTTATCTAATTGCTTTCCTTGCCAATCTTGGCCCTTCATCCACAGCCTAAAGTTGGAGAATAAAAGCCACTCTGGACATACGGCGCATCCGCTGTACGTCGGAAATTTATTTCTATAAATTTCACAATAGCAACGCTCAATCATGTTCTTCCACTTCTGATAGTAAGGACATGTAGTTGCTTTGTTATTTACAAGTGGCTGAACCATGTATGTAGCATCGTTAACGCCTACGCCGTGAACTAGCTTTCTTTTTGATAGGGATTTTTTACAGGCTGGTATTTCTTTAAATTCATTCATAACAATCTCTGTCAGGAGTAGTCAAAAAGGATTTGCACCAACCATTGACTAGATGGCGTTCGGTAATGAACCTAGATGCAGATTAATCATATCACGATTTGTCTTGTGATCGAAGTATTCTACCTAACTCATTATTCTTTTGCTTTAGTTGCTTAATAGTTAACGGGTTAAACTGATCATCAAGTGTAGCCTTGGCAAATTGCGCAGGGTTATCCATCTTTCTAAACGCCTTACCAAGTGTAGGGCCAAGTATATTATCTTGATCTCTAGCATTCAACTTAGACATATTAGCATAATAAATAGAATCACTATCTATAGGTTTAGGATCACGTTTACCATCTATATTAAATGATGATGCTTTCTTAGTTTCACCGCTATCTAATTTGTATTTGTCAGCAACCTCAAAAGTTAATGCAGACCTGCAATAAGGGTGCAAAGGTGGAGTAGCTTTTTTCAACTCTGAACTACCAGCCTTGAAAACTTGTTGGTCTAAGCTTCTGCATCTACTTGAAGTCTTTGAGTCGTTAACAGCTAAGAACCTATAGCCTTCTAATAGTTCGTCATTCTCATCAACGAAAGATATCCTTGCAGTATTAGCGTAATGATTTGTTCCGGTAACTGCTAAACTTCTCGCCGCTCGTCTTGCTCTATCAAATACTGACTTAGTAGTGCCTGACTTTGAAACTTCCATTTGCGACAATATAGAATTAGTTACTTCACGAATCGTAGTGCCTTCTTGAAAGCCATTTAACACAATGCCATCAACTTCATTAGACCACTTCTGCCAATAGTTAGACATCATAGAAGAATAAGAAGTGTAACTATTGTCGCCCAACTTAATAGGTGTAATAGTAGCGACGCTATTAACAGCCGCCGCGCTAGGTGATACCGCGTTAAAATCTTCATCATCAATCAAGCCGTTTAATGTGCTTGCTGCAAACTCTCCTTCATAAGCACCCAAAGCCCTATTTTCAACTTTAAGCTGTGAGGTGTAATCTTGTAAGTGTTTACGCGAGGACTCGTTTATTTCCTTTTGTATAGCCGCCTGTAATGCTGTAGTTATTTTACGTTTACGATACTTATTAAGAATAGAAACAACATCATTTTCAATAAGCTCAAGATAAGGTGTTACTTTAAACCCTTCAGTAGCGCCTAACCTCTGCAAATAAACAGTGTGCTGAGAATATATCGTTGTAAGCTGTTCGCTTGGCATTAGTCACTAGCCTTTAGCGCTGCGATTTCTTCAAGTGCTGCATCTAGCTGAGCCTGTACGCTTGCTTGTTCTTCACTAGTACCACCTGTTAGTAACTGCTGATCATTCAAAGCCTCTGCTATATCCTCATCTGACTTATCTGTTAGCTTAGCTTTACGCGCTGTTTGATTAAGTGAAATGGCAGGTAATATGCCACCTTGAACTAAAGCAAGATGAGCGTTAATCATTTCAGGCGTTAAATCATCAGTAATAAACTCATCGTTAAGTTTATAAATTGACTCGTTAGTCTCACCTAAAAACTGAGATGTCCACGTAAATAACTGCTTGAAACCGTCACTTACATTATACGAAATGCGCTTGAGTGCTGACATTGAGGCATTAGCATCAATACGTTTAGCGCCTAAAGTTTCATTGGCTGAGTTATCAGTTACTAATTGAGCGCCTGACATTACCATGCGATCTTCATCACGAAGCATTTCAGTAGCAATTGCACCAGTAGCCGCTATTTGGATAATTTCGACCTTGCCAGCAGCATCGAGCATATTCATGCCGCGGGCGCCAACATCTAAACCGTTTGGGTTCATGTCGTCGAATTCATCCTTGCTCATGTCAGTAGATACAACCGTCATTCCTTGACCATGAAAATGTAAGTTATCTCTGTTATCACAATCTAAAACAAAGTGGCCCAAGTTAGAGTTAGCCAAATCATACAAAGGAAGTTTTGAATACTCAGCGCTGTTATCATCAGCACCAAAGAATTGAAAAGGTATTTCAGTGAGATTTGAACCATTAGCAACAGGAGTAAAATCAGAATCCATCTCGTTTTTATCGGTCCATAACTGATTGTGATAAATTCCACCAATCATTACTAATCTACGAATATATGTTTTTTCTTCGTAATCGAATTCACCCTTAGGTTCGAGCTTAACCTCTATCAATCTAATTTCATCTACTCCGCGTGAATTGCCGGAGTTGCGAAAGTATATAATATTGTCAGCATCGTACTGGATCCACTTAGGAGAAAAATCACCGCTTTCATTTTGTGCGCGAGTTAGCTGAACCCTTTCGCCTGATTCATCAACTGGAGCTGCTGGCATATCAACCAAGATACCGTAACGAGCATCAGCGATAACTCTATCAACTGCCTTTTGTGCAACCTCACGAAGTCCACAGCCTGTGCCGTCTGCATTATCAACTAAGTATTCTAGTTTAGGCTGAATATCTTGTTCAGGCTCTTTACTCCAAACCATGCCACCTAATGTTTCATAAGTTCGACCAGTAGCAGGAAACCAGCGGCCGCGTGACCAATAAGAGTCGACACGTAAAGCATTCTGAGCATCACAGCGCATAGCTTGCGCCTGAGCTTCTTGACTCATACCGTCAAAGCTAAAGAATTTTTTATATTGCGGCCCAGGTAAGCAGCTAATAATCTTTAATACTTCATATTTGCCAGCAATAGCCGCGCGAGTTTGTTCACGCAATTCATGTTGTTCAATGTAGTTAGAGTCTTTTTCGTTTAATGCCATCGTCACAGCCTTATATAATTTTCTTTATTATATCACTAATAGGTAAATAATTTAACTTTACTATTTGACTAACCTTAACTATTGAATTACGATAGATAAATAACTTAACTACGCGAGACAGTATGAACGATGCAACAAGACAGATAAGAAAGAAAGGGTACACAGTTAATGAATTCTTACTAGTAATAGATAGAAAGTTAACTTGGTGGAACACTCACAAGCATAAAGGCGCTAAGGATAATGAGTTCTTAATGCTTTCAATTAAAGGTTTAGAGGAAAAGTAATGAAAAATAAAGCAGAGTATTTATTAAAAGCTATCGGTCTAGCTATGTTTGTCGGAATAGTAATCGCTGTCATATCAGTAGAAAGTAATAACTGTGACGGTCAATTGGTTAGAGGTTTGTTTTGGTTTGAATGCGTGGAGAATAAATAATGACACATGAACAAATAATAAACACCCTCCTAATCTTTATGATATGCCTAGCGGTATTCGCTGTTATACGTGAAGTTATATGCTGGTACTTTAAGATTAATAAGCGGGCAGAGTTGCAAGAGAAAATACTTGCTGAGTTGGTGAAGCTCAACGATTCAGACGATTAACCATCAATATTTAACCTTCCACCTCTTGCGCGTATTGGGAATTGATTGTGTATGTAGTATCCTAATGCGTCGTTCGGGTGATCGTTATCATGTGATTTATCCGGCTCACCTTGCTTATTGTAAATTTGCTGCTCTAATGACTCGCAAGTTTCAGGGGCAGTAACATCATTAATAAAATACCTTCTCTCATCTAACGCATTACATAACATACCTTGAACACTGGCTATTCTATCCTTTACGAATGGGTTTTTAGTTTTAGCGTTAACCTTAAATGCTTTCTTTAGTTGGCTAATGTCAGTCTCAGAAGCGTTTGAACTCTTTCTATTTTGACCGCTTGCATCAGGATAGATTGTTATTCTGTGATTAGGGTATTTATTCTCGATAGCTTTTATCATTGCTGGCGTATCAAGTAGTCCCATGAATTCATCAACGGCAGATGTTATTTTTACCTCGTCAACCTTATCTTCAACATGAACAATGGCTGACATCTTACCAACGTTAAAATCCATGCCTACATGGAGATGATCACTGTCCTTAACTATTCTATCCGTATTATTTAACTTTCTATCGTAGCAAGTATAAACACCACCACTAGTAAGATTAACAAACTCACCATTGACGTAAGCATCAACTAGATTAGACGGGTATGTAGCGTAAAGCTTATCAATATAATCATCAGGTAAGTTTTTGCGGTTCTTTAATGTAGAGGCCTTGACTAAACTGTAAAACCTTTTAAGCTCTGGCTTTTCCCTAAGTTGCTTAACAAAGAACTCATACATCCAGTTAAAGCCTTCAGGCGTTGTTGTAAAATCTACTGTATTAACCGGGTAATCATCACGAACCGATGACATACGAGCCACAATCTTTTTCCATGCAGCATCAGCTTTCTCTTTTTTCATACAATCAATTTCATCAATTAGTGCGTGACTAATATCAAAGCCGACTATTCTGTGTGGGTGCTCCATGGATCGGCATTTAACAGTAGCGTAAACGTCACCACCGATAACAAGCTTAACAGTATGTTCTGATTTATTTATATCTACTGTGCAAGGCATTCCTGCATGATCACTAAACTCAACACCTACTTCCTCAATAGTATCGTAAAATATATCTCTTACTTGTGGGTATGTTGGCGCAAAGTAACCGAGCTTAATACCTGGATGCGCCGCAGCTAACTTCCATAACTTAACGCATCCTATGAAAGTTTTACCTGATCGATATCCACCAACGAACCCACTAAACGGTGTGGATGTTGACATAAACTCAGCTTGTGGATGATTTAGATTAAGAGGCATCTATAATGCCGATCTTGATTGGTTCAATCTTCTTATCTTTTGAATCAGTAATACCTAGCATGGAATTCATTGTTTCTATCGCACCCCTTGCGGCGGTTAGACTTTCTCTTCGCGCACTCCCTGTTGAATCTGTGTAAGTTGCTATACCAGCCTCGGTAATTTCTTTTAGCCACTCTAGGCGCTGCGTAACCGTGATTGTAAACTTCTTTTCAGCTATTTCACTGGCTTTTAATTGCAGTGTTTTGATTCTTAGGTTAATGCTAGGCTTTTTAAATAACTTGTTAGCTTGTACGCTCATCTGTTCAGGCGTTAAGTTTTGTGAATACTCTGAATTCCTGTAAGCTTGTATTAATTCTTCTTTATTGAATATATAAGCTTGTGCAAATGATTCCTCTTTAGAGGTTAATTTCTTTGCTGCCATCTCAACCCCCAAGGTTTAAATGTTATCTCTCAGAGATAAGCGGCTTTTACACCGCGTTTATGTTTATACGTTAGTTGTTACTGTACCTGAACCGCCAGCGTTAACAGTAAAGTTTAAGCCTAATGTGGTATCGGCTGCAGTAACCCCTGCGTCTGCGGTCATATCGATATATTTCATAACATCTTTATTTACGCTTGTGTCGTTGTATACAGCAATTGTCTTGCCTGTGATTGGGTTTAAAGCATCAGCAGCAAAGCTAAAGTCATTGTAATCTAACTTGCTTACTGAACCAGTTCGTGACCATGAACTACCTGCTAAAGTAGTGTCTTGAACATAAAGCCCTGCGCTTACTACTTTTGTATAGTTAGCAATACCAATTAGTGTTGCGTCTTCATCTATAGTGGCATAAGAGTTAGTAATAATTACCCACTTAAAAACGTTCGTACTGTTGTTATAAGTACCTAAGCCTGATTGGTAGTCGTACTCGCTTGCTTTCTTTGAATCTGCTAGTGCCATGATTATTCCTTAAAATTAACTGTTATACCTGATAGTTTATATTTTACACTATATTTATCGTCTGCGAAACCAGCCGTAACAGTGCCTATGTTTTGTACTTGCCCGTAACTTATGATCGGACTTAATGCGATACTTAATGAATCTACTGTTAACGGGTTTAAATTAATTAACGATTTGAACTCTATTAACGGATCTAAGCTTATACTTGAACTGTTAACAACCTGCGGCGCAATTATTAAAGCGCTTGTGTATTCTATAGATGGATTTAAAGCCACTGATAGAGAATTAACAACACCAGGGGATAAATCAACCGATGCGCTAAATTGTATGGCAGGGTTTAAACTTGATGAATTAGAATTGACTGTATTAGGTATTAAGTCTAAAGCGCCGCCAAATAATAACGTAGGATTTAATGATATAGAGTCAGAGTTAACCGCTAATGGATTAAGTGATAATACAGAATTAAACACTATTACAGGGTTTAAACTAACTGATAATGAGTTAATAGTGCTAGGCGCTATAGATATACCGCTAGAGGCATTAATGAAAGCACCAGCCACAGCAACACCAACACTAGAGGTAGGTTTTATTCTGTAATCACCGCCCGCGTAATCCTCAAATATATCTGTTTTCGTAACTTCTGTTATTGCATTCGAGCCGTTTCCATCATCAGCCCAATAATTAGAGCTGCTTGCGCCTTCTTGCAAATAAGTGTCGCTAGTTGTATTTAATGCGACTGTATTTACTGCTCTTGGCCTTAAGAATCCAAAGCCAGAACAGTCAACCGCTGTACAGTTAGTTGATATGTGATTGTTGTTTGTAGAGCCTGCTCGCCAACCTTCTGAGCAATCATGCGCGATACAGTTGTCATCTGTTCCCGCTAAATTGCCAAATAGAAATAAATCTTGACCTGCACCTGAAGCTACTAAGCTTTGATTATGATGCCCTGTTGCCGCTGATGAATTAACAATATTAACTCTTAAGCTTTCTATAACACTGTTTGTTATCGCTCCGACAGTTATTTGCGCGGTCATTTGAGCGCCAACGGTAATAACACCTGTTGTTTCTTCTCCTGCTGTTGCTATGTATATAAAGCTACTTAAATAATCAACATCAACAAAAGTTACCGCGCTTAAAGATGCCCCTGATTGCTCGTACCTTGTCGGCACACCGTAGTTAGTTCCACCCTCTGCCGCGTCTGCTGCCGCTATATCAGCATAAGTTACACCAGAGTTGACACATAGTACCGTCATTTAATCGCGCTCAACTATTAAGTTTTTTATTGTCAACCAATCCGCAGAAGTCTCTCCAGTTTCCCTTAATTCTTTACGGTTTATATTGTCGTAATCAGATGGAACATTTAAAAATCTACGTCTTGAAAATGGAGCTAATGGATCGTCTTGGTTATATTCTTCAAGTAGGGCTTGAACTTCTTGCTCTGTTCCGTCCATTTCAGGGTTTGTGCAGTAAGTTATAGCAAACGAATATTTATAATCTTCTATAGCTCTGCCTGATTCTAACCATTTACTCAAACAATCACCCTCGAAATACTTAAAACCTTCATGGCGTATAGCTACAACATCACCTTGTTTAAATGAATTTTCTGCGTACTTTGTTTGTATTGAAAACGGCATTACTTACCCTTGTTTATTTAAAGCTATAACCGGCCGCAGCCAATACAGCCAAAGCGATAGCAGGAAGAATAACCTTCCCTACGAAAAAATCTATCCAAGCCTGTTGCTTTTTACTGCGCATGATTATCGGCTTATAATCAGCCTCTACCTTTTCAAAATGAGCGATCAGCCTGTCGTTAACTTCCATCTGATGCTTATCTCTTTCCTTCCTTGCTGACTCAATAGCTAAGAACTCGCTAAACTTATCAGCCAGATTTGCTATAGCACCTTCAAGATTGCCGATCCTTTCATCACTCATGTTTTTTGCTTGGTTGATTGTATCTTGTAGATAGTATACCAACTAAACAACATATAATCACTATTGAGCGCGATACGACTAATAGAATTAACAAAATCCCGTAAACCGTCCCGAATTCTTTCGATAGATATAAATGAGCTGATAAAGACAAGATGAGCGCAGGCAGCAAGATATTCGATATTTTCCCAAAGAATTGTTTGGCGTGTTCCATAATAACCATCAGTTCCATATAAGAAAGCATCTATTGCCAAGGATAGCGAAAGTAAACAGATTGTAACACAAGCATATTTACTTTGCTTTGTCGGGCAATCGCTAAATACGTAAGAATATATAACTATAACAAACAGATAAACTTGATACTCTTTGATGGCTTGGAATACTGAAGCATTAACCAATAAAAAGCACATAAAAAAAGCCAGTGGATATACTGACCTTTTAGTTATCACACCCAGTATGATATAAATAAAAAATATACTACTTTCGCTTTTTAGGCTTTGCAGGTGTAACCCGTGTGCGTTTAGGTTTATCAGTAATAACTCGATTAGTCGTCTTATTGCTTGGTCTAGGGCGCTTAGTTGTGGAAACCATTCTATTAACTCATTCATAATAAAACCTTATTATATCAAATCCTTTAGCTTTTGTTTATAAAGTAGCTCAATTTCTTTTAACTCAGCACAGGTGTACTTTTTAGGTTCGTGCGGCCCTTCTAGCCATTCGACTTTTTCTAGTCCAATTTTCTTTATTAAGTTAATGCGGTAGTTTTCTATATTGCCTGATAAGTTTATATTGCAATTCCAATGACATTGTTTATGGCAATTATCCTCTTCAAATCTTATTGACGGGCTAGAGCCAACAGACTTGTAATGCCCTGCGTCGTACCTTCCTTCGTGAAATCTTCCGCAACTTATACAGGGTAGTTTCTCATCTCTCGCCCTGATAAATGCGTTAAATTCCTTTTGAGCCGCTGGCACTCTTATTTTTCTATCGTTAGCTTGAAATTCTCTTTTACGATTGGCGTGTTTTTTATCATCAAACTTTTTAATTATTGCTGCACCTTTTGATTTATTTTCACTAGCATATTTAACAGCTTCATCAAATGAGCAGAACGCAGACATATTAACTACAATGTATTCTCGTGTAGATATTTTGCAGTATTTACATTTACGTTTACTGTTAGCCATTACTTTAACCACTCCAATAATTTAATTAAAAAGGTTTTCTTTACCGGTTTACGCCCTCAATCGAAACAAAGCTTTTTCTTTCTGCGTTGAGGGTAGTAGCTATCGCCAGAGCGAATATCACACCCTCTTTTACATTTACAATCCTTTCTTGCTTTAACTAATCGCATGATAACCTCTTTTTTAAGTATAAGTGTCACTAGATACGTCACTGCATGGATGAGTTACTATCCTACTAAGTATCTTTAACTGTTTAAATTATAATTACAAGTATCAGCTATCTATTTACATCCTTGTTGGTTGACCAAACCATATACCATGCAGACAACGCTGTTTATCTCGTATCTAAAAGTTAGTAATTATAAAGTTATTCACTATTTGCTAATTATAGTTTAGCTAACTGCGGATTTGTTACGATGATCCGAATTAAATCGGCAGTGTAGGTAGTCTGTATAGTGAAATAAGCTAGCCAAATTCTGTACTCTGAACTTGTTAACCCGTCGACTGGTTAGCTTGCTAGTTACTAACTCACTTCACTTATACAGACTAGAAGATGCTTTGAAAGGAATTGTATCTGGCGAATGGAATCGAACCAATAACCAAGCCTTAATAATCACCAAGATTACACAGGAATCGAACCTGTTTCACTACCTAAGACCAGACACAAAAAAAGGCTTATAGTTTCAAGCCCTGATAATCTGGGTGGTAATGATACTTGTGAGAAGTTATTCCCATAAATACCAAGACCTGAAACTATAAACCCTAATTATCATTACCAATTACAAAACAGCTTCTCACCACTGCAATACTTATTTTACACTAACCCTATTAACTTTCAAGTTTAATATCAATTGAGTTTGGGGCTTCGTTTCCGAATACGTCCCAACCTTCGCTTGCTTGTCGTGCAAACATTTCTAATCGCGGTATATCACCAAATAATAATTCTATGCGTTTTCTGACCTCTTCGGGTTTTTTACTGTGCTTAGTTCTTTCTGAAAAAACAAGCGCCTCAATATTATTGACTTGTTTGTATTTGGTCATAGCGCCTTTAGTGGCAAGCAAGCAAATCTCACTGCTTTTCATAGTCCAAGGAGCGACATTTTTACAGTAATTACCTTTGCTGGTAGTCTTGATCCAATTAAATGCGACTGTCTTATATTTAAAGCCCCACGCCTTAAATATTTCAATAGCTTCATCTAAATGTGAATCTGTAACCCACATGAAGCAAGCTGCATCTTTATCTGTCATCTCAGATATTGGTAACGCTTTTAATTGATCAAGGCTCATTGTGTTGTAATGCTCACTAAGTGGCTTGTGATCACTACCTGTTGAATTGTTAACTGCTGATTTACTTCCGTAGTTCCAAGGAGGATCAGCATAAATAATTTTATATTTCTTTTGCTCTAACTCCGCTTCTCTTTCGTTGTCGTAATGTGCCATAATCATTCCTCTTGCTTATCTAAAAGTAATATCTATAAAACTAAATATATAAAACACTACCTCAACTACTGCCCATCCTACGATGCCACTTACAATTATAAGCGCCACCAGTAGCGGCTTAAAATCTATATTAACCATAATCTATTCATCCTGTTTATTTAGTAATTGTTGATACTCGCTGTTTTCAGGTATTGTTAAACTGTAACCCTCTGACATGCACCATGCTTGTATCTTGTTTAAGTAATGGTGCATTTCACCTGTATCAAGATTTGTCGTGCTTTTAACTGTACTGGCTTCGCCCAATGGCATATCAATCAACTTATCAGGGCAGTAATACTTTTTAAAGAACTCCGCCCATACTTCACCGCTAAATTTATTTCCGTTAACGCGTGCTTGCTTTGCTAATTCTGCCATCCATTTCCAGTAAAGAGAGTTTTGATCATTACTTCTTTTCTCTCTCCACTGGACTATTGTTACACGATACGCCTTGGTTAAATCCAGCTTCCACAATTCAGATATAAATAAACCGATTGAGTTAGCGGTTAACCTGAAGTTTTTCACTCTTGCCCCGCTTAACTGCCGTAACTGCGCAATTCATATTGTCAAAACTAGTAAACAACTTGTCCGCTATCTGACTAATGCTTAATGAAATAAACCCTTGCACGTATAACTCAGCAACAATAAGAACTGTTCTTTTGTGCTTGCCTTTTAATTTATCTCTGCTTATTGCGGTACGTCTGCATTCATCGTTAAATATTTTATTCTTGGCTGCTAACTGTAAATTTTTAGCCTTTAAGCGATCATTTTCTTTTTTTGAATCGTCTATCTCTGCAATTTTAGCATCAAGCTCAAGCTGCAATGATTCAATCTGTTCTTTCTGGCTAATGAAATCTGCTATCTTTTCCATTATAACACCCCTACTATCGATAAATGATGAACTGAACCAGTAGGAATATTGTTATCTCTACCAGCTTTAGCTTTAGCCTTGCCACCTTTAATATCTGATAAAAAATTACTAACATCGTCAGCGCTGTATTTACCGGTAGATTGTGTTTTTCTATGTCTGTGATTATATGGGCTGGTTGGCTCTCTTTTCCAATCTGCTAAAAGTGTTGTTATATTCATTTTATTCCCTTATGGATAAGTGTACTTAAATTCTGAACGTGTGAGTAACTAGCGAAATAACGTTTTGCTATCTCCGTGTGTGTCAACTCTAAATGCCCATCTATCTTTAGTTTTAATATAGATACTAGCTTACTCTCATGCTTTGCTTTCAGGTTGTCTCTATTAGCCGTTAACGACCTGATAGTTGAGCGCTGCTTAATATCTCTTTCTCGCAACCTTGTAATTTCAGCTTTGTATTTTTCCGTTGTTTGCTGATTGGTAATTTTCACAATATTAGTCCTATTGCTTGTGGGTAGTAAGTTGAACACAGCCAATTAATACAACATTAAATAGCTCTGGCTTATCGTTAAACCAATTCGTTAAGGTTTGTAGGCTTTGCCCTGTTAATTCGCTAACTTGAGTTAGGGATTTTAAGCCCAACTCTTTAGCTTGTTTGCTTGCTGTCATCTTTTTGCCCTGTAGTATGTTGATTCAAATATATGCACACCCGTAGTGACGGTTATTAATCTAGTTTTAACGCCCTCTAACCTGTAGTACGTTTGATCTGCGTCAA
>TARA_R110001606_G_scaffold74539_2_pt1 | contig 12254 bp, 17 predicted proteins | sample TARA_R110001606 | Tara Oceans TARA_R110001606 (sample SAMEA4398315) | marine metagenome | biome: Polar Biome; feature: [SRF] surface water layer (ENVO:00010504); material: water (ENVO:00002006), including particulate matter (ENVO:01000060) such as... | depth 5 m
CCTACCGTATTTTATAACTAATTTAGTTTCTGCGTAATCTGGGCAACCTCCACAAAATTCACATACAATATCTAAATTTTTTTTTAGGAGCTTAGTATTAGTTTTAGTTTCTTTTTTAAAAAAAACACTACTAAGAGCCTTAGTAAATTCTCCGTAAAATTCTATATCGTCAAAATCTTCTTGGTATTTTTCTAGGAGCTTACCCATAATGAAAATGTATTCGTGTTGAGCTTTGAGCTCGTTTGCTGTATGTTGTCGTTGGTTTGGCATTTGTTATAATACCTACTGTGTGAGCCGTCTTTAAGTAAAAACAAACGATATATATTAAAAATAAAAAACATTATTATCTAAGGGATATATATAGAGAATGGAGAAAGTTAATAAGAATAGTAGGTTAAATTATAAAGGCAAGGCTGTTAAGTTTAAGGACAACGATTATGAAACTCCAGAATCTGTGCTTCAGATGTTAATACCTTACATAACAAACTACGAGAAAATTTATGATCCTTTTTATTGTGCTGGGAGGGTTAAAGGAGCTTGGGAGAAACTTGGGAAGATTTGTTATAATGAAAAATTGGACGCATTTGATAGAGAAGCTCCAGAGGATTATGATATAACAATTAGTAATATACCCTTTAGTATGAAGGAAAAGTGTATGAAATTATTTTTTGAGCTGGGGAAACCGTTTATTATTCTTATGCCGATTGATACTATGGGAAGTAAGTGGATAAAAAAATATTTTGATAAATTAAGCTTTATTATACCTACTAAACGAATTAACTTTACTAAAAATGGTGAGTTTGGTGCTGGTTGTTGGTTTGATACTTGTTTTTATTGCTATAATATTGGATTAGATAAGAAAATTATAAAACTATAGAAAATAGCGTTTTTAATATATAATAAAAATTAGTGCGTTTTATTATAGATTATTATTATCTTGCTATATAATATAAAAAGAAATGAAACTTAAATTTGATAAATGTGTTAAGGATAGAACAGCTGAAGAAAATAAAGATTGTAAAAAACAAAGCTTAAAAAAATATTTAAATACTGATAAAGGTAAAATGGCTAAACGAAAAGCCCTACAAACTTACTACTATAAAAATAAACAAAAGATTATAGAAAGGAATAAAAAATATTATGCGGAAAAATATAGCAAAGTTATTAAAGAAAAAAAGGGAACTAAAGATAAAAAAGGTGCTAATTATAAAGTAGTTAATGGCGACAAGGTATTTACTGCTAAAAAAGGACAAAAATATACAACAAAACTGAAGCCACAAATAAATTCTGATGAACAATCTAAACATTTATTTATAAAAGACGGAAATGTAGTTGAGTTAAATGGTAATGATATAAAACAATTAAAGGAGGAAGGGAGCTTTAATGAATATAGCTTTTATGTAGATTTTAGTTAAAATTATTTAAATAAATTATAAGAATATTATTATATTTTTATATATTATATAACTATGAATGTCGCAAAGAGGAAATATAAAAAACGCAAGAAAGTTAAAGAAGGAGATAAAGCTTATAATCCTAATGAAGCTAAAAATAAAGCTATAGCTATGGCTCGTAAAATGAAAAAGCTTAGAGCTAAAAAAAAAGCTTCCAAACCGAAGAATTTAAAAATAAAAATTAAAATGAATATGACTGAGCCGAAAGCAACTAAAAAGAAAGCAACTAAACCGAAGGCGAAATCTACCAAAACGAAAGATAAAGGAGCTACAACACGAGCTAATATCCGTAAAAAATATAAAACTAAAAAATATGGTAGTGCTGATTATAAGAAATCAACTACAAAGGGAATCAAGTGCTGGAAAGCTGGTCCTAAAGTAATTTGTGCCCCTAGATCAAACTTTAATACATCTAAAAATAAATTTAAGATAGCTGAAGGTAAAAAAAAAGTTAAGAAAGAAGATAACAGATATAAAGGAGCTCCTAAAAAGAGTGATAAAGATAAAGCTAAAGCTAAGAAAAAGAGGAACTTAAAAGCTACACCGAAATCAATATCTGGTAAAGTTGCTCAGATGAAAAAAATATATACAGCTCCTCAAATAGCTAAACTTAAGAAACAGTATGGTGTTAAAACTATGACTGGTCTTGCTAAGATTATTATGTAGCTTTATCGTAAAAATAAATATTTTATTATCTATTATTATATTATAAAATGTTTGATATTTCATTTCATTATACACCTAAGGATATTGCTAAAGAATTAATTAAAGATATAGATTTTACTAACTTAGAAGGTAAAGTCTTGGAAACTTGTAGGGGAGGAGGAGCTTTTTGGGATTGTATCCCAGACACTTGCGAAAAAGATTGGTGCGAGATAGAAATGGGACGAGATTTCTTTGAGTATAATGAAAATTGTGCTATAACTATAAGTAATGCTCCTTATAGAATTGATATTAGTGGTGTAAGAACAAATATTTTTAATAAATGGATGAACCATCAGTTAGAAATCACTACTAAAGAAGCTTGGTTTTTATTAAATGCTAAAATGTGGTCGTCATTAACTCCAGTAAGATTAAAAAAATGGGAAGAACTTGGTTGGAAGCTTTGTTTCTTGAGGATTTTAAATATAAAAAAATGGTATGGACGATATTACTGGATATGTTTTAGTAAGACGAATCCGAGTATTATTAATATATAGTAAAAAGCGTAATGCGTTTATATATAGAAAATTATTTTCTCAGTCTATATTATAAAATGAGTGTGTGCGTAAGAAAAATTAATGATCTAAAAATGGGTGCGAAAGGAGAATTATTAGTAAAGGATATTATAGAAAATGAACTAAATATGAAGTTATATCATACTGGAGATAAATATAGCTTATTTGATTTAGAAAATAACGAAGAAAATGTAATCGTAGAAATTAAAACCAGAAGATATAGCAAATGGGCTTTACCAAGTTTTTTCTTTCCAGCTCATAAATTAAAATACAAAGCTGAGAATAACCCACAAATATATATTTGTTTTAATCTTACAGACGGTGTATATTTATTTGACTATACAAAAGATAAGGAGGTATGTAAAATACTCAAGAATAGAATGTGTAGAAAGGATAGAGGACGCTATGAATATTCTACTATGATTGATTGCCCTACTACTCATTTTAAACTATTACATAAAAAATAATCTATACATATAATACGGAACTAGCCGTCACCCATTTTACTTGAGCTTTTTTAAATATTATTTTTAAAATTATATCAAAGGTTTTTAACCTTTAATTGATTTTGTAGCTACTATAGAATATATAGAAAGTATAGAAAAATGTATAAAACTTTGTATAGTTTTTATCTGTGTATAATATATAATGAGTAAAGAACAAGTTAGTTGTATGCCTATATTAGAGCCTAAGACCTTAGAAGATAAAGAAGAAGAAGCTAATAAACTAGCTAATCAAGAAGATAGCGACGGAGAAATACAAATTAATATTGAGAAGGAAGAAACTATAGACCGAGACCATAAAGAAATATTTAAGGAGGAAGACCCTATGGGAATTAAACCTAAAAAAAAATATCCTCATTTAGAGAAGGCGAGAGCTAAGGCTCTGGCTAATCGTCGTGCCAAAGCTAAACTTAAAAAAGAAAAATCCTCCATTTTAAAGGCTGAAAAAGAAAAAATGAAATTAGATAAAGCAAAAGCAAGGAAAGAAAAACAAAGAGAGATAGCTAGAAATCGTTATTGGGATAAAAAATTAGAAGCTAAAAATAAAGTAAATACCGAAGAAATAGAACAACCCTCTAAAGCTGAAGTTAGAGCAGAATTTAAGGAGCAAAAGAAGGCTAAAACGATACCTAATGGAATGAGCTTTGAGCAATTTACGGATTATATGAACAGATATAACTTAAATGTAATGAATAGAGTTAATAAAGCTAAAGCTGAGGCGGTGAATAAAGCTAAAGCCGAAGCTGATAACAAAAAGAAAGCTGATTTAGAAGAACGAGCTAAACAAAGAGGAGCTCAACGAAAGAGTAGATTATATAACGACCGTCCAGCTCATTACCCCAGTCATTTATTAGGAAATAATTTCTTTTAGATATATAGCAATATTTATTATCTTTGTTTATAGTATAAATATAATGAATACTCCATTAAAGGTCTTACCATTAGCTGATTATTATGAAGACGATAAGGACGCAGATAAATACCCAAGTTTATTGCCTAGAATAGCTCGTAATAGAGGATTTAACTTAGTGCTTTTAGGAACTACTGGGAGTGGAAAAACTAATTTAGTAAATAACTTACTTTTAAGTAAATATATGTGGGGATCTAAAAAAAAAGAGGAGAAAGGTGCTTTTGAGGAAGTATATTTTTTCTCACCGTCAGTAAATCTGGATGATAGTTGCCGATTTTTTAGAGAACATTTTATTACATTTGACGAATATAGCGACGAAGCCCTAGAAGAAATACTAGCTAAACAACGAGAATATAAACAAAAAGAAATGCCCAGAATTTTAATTGTATTAGACGATATGGTAGGGGCTTTATCTAAAAGTAGTAGTAAATTAATTAATAGGTTTAGTAGTAGGTATAGACATTATAATGCTAATTTAATTTTTTCTACGCAGAGTTTGAGAGGAGGTTTAAGCCCTATTATTAGAGTTAATACAACTGATATGATTATATTTAAAGTCCCTAATTTAAAGGAGATTGAGAAAATTGATGAAGAATATGGAGGAATGTTTAGGAGTAGATTTCTAACTATGTATTTAGATGCTACAAAAGAACCATATAGCTTTTTATATTTAAGATTAAGAACTAATCCTCCTCAAGCTTGGAAGAATTTTGATACACAATATGAATATAAGAGTATGCCTATTATGAACTTAAAAGATGTAGAAGCTGAATTATAAATAAAATATCAGTTTATGTTATAATATGACTTGTGGATTAGAAATAATAATACCTATCTTAGCGTGTATTACTGCCGTTGCTACTCTAGGAACAGCTGTAAGCGAGGGTTTGCCTTTTGTTAAAAAGTGGAGCGGTAATGGTATAGTTCACGGTATATATCATTTAATTAAACCAGATAAATGCGTAGCTGAAGAATAAGTTATTTAAAATTTAATTTAAAAAAAAATCTAACCCTTATATATAAATGTTAGACTTTTTATGGAGAGCCTTAGGATATACTTTAGAAAAAGATTTGATTAGAAAACACCAACTACACCGAGCTAAAGTCTGGGAAAGTGGAGTTAAAAAAGAAGAAAAAGAAGAAAAAGAAACATTTACAAGAGTAGCTATAGAAAATTCACCTAGAAAAAAAATTAAAAAATCAAAATCACAAGAATTATAATCTAACTATATTTTATATGATCAAATGGTTTAGAGGAACTGGTTTTAAAAAATATAAAGCTGTTGTTTATTTACGAGGTAAGAAGGTTAAAACTACACAATTTGGGGATAAAAGGTATTCTCAGTATAAAGATAAAACACCTTTAAAATTATATAGCAGAAAAGACCATTTAGATAAGAAACGAAGAGCCAGATACTATGCCAGACATAAAAAAAATTATCCTCGTTATAGTGCTGACTGGTTTTCTAAAAAATATCTATGGTAATAGTATATGGGTTTTAAGAGAAATACTATAAGATTTTTAAGTAGTGGAATGAGAAAAATAAGGAGGATTACTCGTAATAGAATATCTCAAAAAATTTTAATAACCTCCTACAGAGTGTATAGCGTATCTAGAATAATTAGAAATCCTTTTGTTATTCTGGAACATATTAATATATATAATGCTTTGAGATTATTAACTTAGTTTATATTAATGAATGAATATAGCGATTATTATTTTTATCCATATATCAATTATCAGTATATCGTAAGAATGTTGAGATTATTATGTTGCCATATTATATAGAAATGAATAATACAACCTCAATTAAAAGCTTTCATACTCAGATTCATAAAAATATTTTAGTAAAAAAAATTAAAGCTCTTGGAGATTGGGAGGATCTAAAATCTTTTATAAATAAATCTGGTTATAAAGTTGAGGATTTAGATTATGAAGAATTATTAAACTTGCTATTTAATTGGTTAGAAAATATAGCGTAAAAACTATAATTATTTAAAGATTATATAGGGATATATTATAATGTCTAACATACAAAGAATTGAGTTTATGAGGGATAAGAAATGGGACGCAGACGGTTGTAGAAATTTTATGTATCATTTAGGAATTAAACCTATTAAAAGGGTTAAAAAAACTAAAGAACATTTCATATACACTATAGCAGAATTAGAGGATAAAGAACTTACTAAATCAACCTCCTCTAAACTAGATATGAGTATGTATTTTTTTAAGGAATGATTATAATATGTTAATAATATGAAATAAATTTTTAATATTAATATATAATATATAAATGGAAGATTGGAAAAGCAGAAGTTTCGCACAATCACTACAAGAAGCTCAAAGTATTAACGCTGGGCAAGACGAATTACAACAAGCTTGGGCTGTTAAAAAACAAGCTACAGATTTATTTAATCAAGGTCAAAATTTACGAGATATTGTAGCACAAGGAAAGGAGGCTTTACAGTCTGGCGGATACGAGGCGGCACTTAAGGGAACAGAGGCTCTTGCTGGTAAAGGTATAACTTTGGCAAAAAGTTATGTTAGTCCTTTGTTAGAAAGAAAATTTGGAGAAGGATTAAAGCAGAATTTTGGTGATTTTATACCTAAAAGTGAAGACGGAACTAAAGTAGTAAGTAAATTTGGTGAATCTTTTTATGATACTCTCCACGAAACTATGACTAATAAAGTTGTGTCTGGAATGAGAGATAAATTAAAAATACGAGCTATGGCTAGACTTAAAAGAAAAGCCATAAGAAAAGCTAGAGGAACTATGGACGACGCTGTAGATGACGGAGCTACAGATATGAGGGATGTGACCAGTTTTGGAGCTGATGCGAGAGCAAGTGCTTTAAATGACGGTGAATTCTCAAGAACTTTAAAATTACTGGGACAGTTTGGCGGAGCTGAAGGAGGAGCTGAAGATCAAGCTTTGAGTAATTTAGATGATTTAATGGGAGGAGCTAGAGCAGTCGGTAGCACTATAGCTCGTAAAGTTGCTCCAGCCATATCTAGTGCTTTGTATGATCCTACTGACGGTGAATTTGCTGAAGGAGGAAGCGATGCGACATCGTTTACTAGTAGAGGTCTGGATATGGGATCATCCGTAATTGATGAACCGACAGCGTCTGCTTTTGGCGAAGGTATAGCTGGAGGATACGAAGAGGGTAGTAGTGCTTTATCTAGATTTGGTGGTAAAGTTGCTGGATTATTCACTAAATCTTCAGCTAGTAAGGTGGCTGGGGCGGTTGCGGACGACGGTGGCGGTTCTTTGGGTGGAGATTTATTAGAAGGAGCTGGGGATGTCGTTGCTGGATTAGTGGGTGATTCTCTTGAGGCAACTGGGATTGGAGCTCCTTTAGGTATAGCATTACAATTAGGAGTGCTAGGAGCTGAGGGATATGGAGCTTACGATGTTGGAAAAACTTTAGTTGATATGTTTAAGGAAGATGTATTGGGAGATCACGTGACGCCAGACGAAGTCGCACCTCCTCCACCTCCGCATAAGACCCTACTTGCCCCAGTAATGGAAACTTAAAAAAAATTCTATTTATGAGTAATGTATTAGGAATTGATTAAAGCTCCTACAACTTGTGAAATTTATTTTTAGTAATAGTAGGTAAAAGGTCGTGAGGAGGTTGCGATTTTGTGTGATTGATTATAGATCATCAAAATCTCCGTGAATCAGATTTTTGGCATATATATAGAAAATTCCCTTTTTGGATAACTGCGTTTATTATAGAAAATTCCTTTCTGTGAGTATATTATAAAAATGAACAAGTTATCTGATGTTATGAATTTATTACCTTCGTCCCTCGTGATAGATATATATGATTACCTCAAGCCTAAGGAGGATATGAATAAAGTGATTAGGAGTATTGAGAATATTACTGAACAACACTTAAGGTGTAAAATGTGCGGTGATAGACATATTGACGAAGAATGGTGTGAATACAAACCTTTTAATAGTTTATATAGTGCCAAATCTAATGGAAGAAATCATTATAGCGACTTTTGGTGCGATAATTGTATGTGCCGTAATTATAAATTACACAAATGTTGCCGTGCCGTCTGTGATCATAAACATTAAATATATAGAAAATTCCCTTTTAATATGTAATAAAAATGAACTAATGCGTTAGATTCATAATTATTATTTTCTCAGCTTATATTATAACAGATGAAGATAACTAAAAAAGCCCTTTTAGTATTTTATAAGAAATACGGCATTAAGTTTAAAGGGAGATCCAAAAAAACTAAGCAACAGCTACTAACTAACTTGGGGAATCAGAAGAAAAAAATTATGATCAAGTTTGTTAAAAAATATAAACTAAAAGGCTTTTCTAATAAAAATAAGTCTCAATATGGTGCTAAATTACGCAGTATTGAGATTACACCTTCTAAACGAGGTGCTAGGCAACTAAAGAAGCTTAGGAAAGATTTAAAAGCATTAAAAACAAGTGCTACGACCTCCTCTAAATTTGTTAAATTTGGTGCGACATTAACGAAAGATAAAATTTTAAAAGAAATATCTAATGTAATGTATGGAACTAGCGTCCTCGTAGGAGCTAATGGTAATTATTTTACTTTGACTAGTGATAATATGCCTACTTTTAAAAAAATCTTAGAATCTAAAACTACTCAATCTGGAACTGGAGTATTTGAGAATTATGAGGAGCTTATATCGTCCATAAAAGAAATGAAAGGTTTTGATATTGTAAGCATTAAAATAGCTGAAGGTGATAGCGTTAATGTTCATTCTGGAGGAGCTTTTTTTAGATTTACACATAAACTGAAGTATGATCTTACTAAATACGGAATTTATGAAGAAGTGCCTAAAAAATACGACGATAATTGCTTAATTGTAGCATTAAAAGAGCATAATATTTTAACAGAGCCAGAATTAAATTTAGTTAAAAGTTTATGTTATAATAGCTTTATACCTATGTTTAAACTTAAAAAACTTTGTGAGGATATTGATATATGTATTAGAATTACTAAATACGGATATGAGAATAAGGCTAGTGTTTATAATAAAAAAAGTAAAAGAATATTTAAAATTGGCTTAATTGATAGTCATTATTTCATAATTGATAGAACTAATATTAATAAATACGCTATATGTAATTGGGAAACTCTTAAAGATAAAAAGAACTGGTGGAACTTTAAAGGTGAAAACAAACGAGATCTAAAACGAGGAATGAATAGCTGGTTATTAATCAAATATTTATTTGAGAATCAGAAACGATTTTTAACCTCTATGAGCCTAGAATATAATATTTTCGCAACACAATATTATAATAAAGTGGATAATGTGTATAAAACTCTAGGTTATGGTAAAGAAAGTGTAAAGATAAGTGAAGCTTACAAGGTGAATTATAGGCAATTTAATTTAAATTATATTAGGAGTAAATCTAAAGAAGACCTTTGGGATTTCTGCGTAGATAATAAATTTAAAATTAAAAAAGTAAATGATAAGGTGGTTAAAGTTGGTGATTATTATTACGCCTTTGATAAAGGTAAAGATTTATCAAGGTATGAAGAGCTTGGGCTCGTAGAAGTAATCAACGACGGCTCCGTAGAAATACAGCATTATAACTTTAGAAAATGTTATTTTGATTTTGAGACTACTACGGACGGAGATATACATAAGCCTTATTTATGTTGTAAAAAATATTCTGGAGGAAAGGTGGAGGATTTCGTAGGTTTAGATTGTGGCAAAGATTTATTAGACAGTTTAACTGAAGATACTTTATTGATAGCTCATAATGTAGCTTATGATTTTAGATTCGTAGTAAAATATTTAATAAGTATTAATGCTCTGGAAAAAGGTAATGGAATGATGAGTGGAGACGCTGTTTATGTTAATAAAAAAACTAAACAAATTATTAGAATTAAATTTAAAGATAGTTATAAGCTTATTACTATGCCGTTGCGTAAATTCGGTAAATGTTTTCAGCTTGATCAAGGTAAAGAAGTTATGCCGTATGATATTTATACTGAAAAGAATGTAGCTAAACAATTTGTAGCGATTGATGAAATTTTAAAATCTGTTTATATTAAAGACGACGAGGATAAAAAAATATTGTTAAATAATATAAAGAAATGGAAATGCGGAGGTGAGCTGGTAGATATTATTAGATATAGTTTAATATACTGCCGTATTGATTGTGAAGTTTTAGAAAAAGGTTATAATAAATTTAGAGGCTGGATACTTAAAGATCTAAAAGGTATTGATATTGATAATGTATTAACTATCAGTTCTGTAGCTATGTTGTATATGAGGATAGCTAATTGCTTTGAGGGTGTATATAAAGTAGCTGGTGTGCCTCGTGATTTCCAGCAAAAATGCCTAGTAGGTGGGAGGTGTATGACCAGAGATAATAAAAAATGGATTATTAACGAGGATCAAGTAGATTATGACGCTGTATCAAGTTATCCTAGTGCCTTATATAGAATGAAAGGATTTTTAAAAGGAGCTCCAAAGGTGCTTAAAATTTTAACAAGAGATTTTATTATGAAGCAATCTGGATTTTTTGTGTATATTTTAATAACGAAAGTGAATAAAAAGAAACATTTTCCTACTTTATCCTACTATAAAAAGAACGGCATCAGAGAATACACGAACAATATGGAGGGTAAATTTTTATATATTGATAAGATAGCGTTAGAAGACGCTGAGGAGCATCACGGCTTAGAATATAAAATTATAAAAGGTTATTACTACGACCAAGGACATAATAATACAATTTGTAGCGTTATTAAATATTTATTTGATAAACGAGCATTTTATAAAAAAGCTCCTAAGAACCCCATAGAAGTTGTGTATAAGCTAATTTTAAATAGCTGTTATGGAAAAATGATAATGAAAGCCATAAAAACCTCCTTAAAAGTTGTTGATAGTGTGAAAGAACGAGATAAATTTATTTTGAGAAATTACAATAATATTAAATGTGTAAGTAATATTAGAGATACTGATAAATATAAAATAACCACCAATAAAGCAATACATACGCATTTTACTTACAGTCATATAGGAGTAGAAATATTAAGTATGAGCAAGAGGCTAATGAATGAAGTTATAGCAACAGCTGACGATAATAATTTACCAGTTTTTTATACTGATACTGATAGTATCCATTTATTACAGAAAGACCTACCTAAGCTGGAGGAATTAATAAATAACAAGTATAAAGATAGGGAGAGAGTGATTAACGGCAAGTATTTAGGACAGTTTCATAGTGATTTTGAGCTTGACGGAGCTGAAGAAGAGGTGATTAGTAAGAAATGCTTAATACTAGGTAAAAAATGTTATATAGACGACCTAGAAAGCAAGGATAAACTAGGTAAAAAAATAACTGGTCTTCATTACAGAATGAAGGGTGTGCCACCGACCTCAATAGATCATCAAGTTGATAAAAAATATGAGGATCATCTGGATTTATATGAGAAACTGATTAATAGCGAGATTGTAGAATTTGATTTATTAGAACACGACGCTGAAGATAAACCGCACCGTTGTAGATTTAATATGGCTAATGACTATAGCATAACTACATTAAAAAAATTTACAAGAAAGCTCAAGTTTGTAGGTGAAGTATATAATAGCTTAAATAAGAAACATATAAATACAATAATGTGTTAAGAACATAACTTATATATAGCAATATTATATAGCAATATTATATTAAAAAAAAATATTAATTATATAGCAATAATTTTAGTTAAAAAAAAAAATAATAAAAAATAAATTTATTATGTTTTTTAAGGAGGTTTTAGGAGTTTAACTGAGCAATAACCTTGCTGAAATTCTCCTTAAATCTCAAAATCTTAAAGTAAGTCGCCTCATAATCTAGAGCTTCATTTTTAAGCATACTAGCGTCCATTAGCATCTCAGCCACCCCTTTGCCAGTATAATGAAAATCGTGCCACCTAATCTCCCTAACAACTCGCTCAGCTAAATATTTAGCCACCTTCTCCTCCTCAAATATTTGTGCCAAAATCACCGCAGTTTCGCTCAAATCTTTCGCCATTTTTATAATATATATTGTTGAGATATGTTTAAGTAAAAACAAACACATATAAATAAACCCAATAAACCCAACTCAACTAAATTATAGCAATATTATCTCAGTTCCAAAAATCCAATAAATCATTAATCATTTATTC
>TARA_R110001606_G_scaffold360158_3_pt1 | contig 12236 bp, 11 predicted proteins | sample TARA_R110001606 | Tara Oceans TARA_R110001606 (sample SAMEA4398315) | marine metagenome | biome: Polar Biome; feature: [SRF] surface water layer (ENVO:00010504); material: water (ENVO:00002006), including particulate matter (ENVO:01000060) such as... | depth 5 m
CAGCGTGACGGCCCCGAAAAACTCGTCAAACCTTTCTAGAGGTGTTTTTGCTTGTGGCTTGTGGCTTGAACCCTTGATGCCGTCGACGCAGGTCGCCGATCACCGCTTCCAGGGCACGGTCGAACAGGGCGCCTTCCTGGATCAGCCTGACTTCGCCACGGTGCAGTGCGGCGGCGAGGCCGGCGCCGTCGAATTCCTCGACTTTAATGCCCCGGCGGTTGATGAACACCAGCTTGCTGCCGTCGCGAATGTTCGCCGCCAGGCGCATGCGCCGGGCCTGTTCGCCCTCGCCGGTTTCCAGCCATTGCCCCACCGGCAGATGGCGGACCAGGGTCATCAGTTCGTGGTCCTCGGGCAGTGTCGGGGCGGGCGGCGGTGCCGGCGGCGGCGCGGGCAGCGCCACCCGCTCGGTGTCCAGGCCGGCCAGCAGCGTCTCGTGCAGCCGCTGCAATTGGTCACACAGCGTCTCGATTTCCGCGCCGTCGTATTCGATCGATTCGAGGCCGTGGCGCACCGCGCGCAGCAGCTTGGGGCTCAGGTCGCGCAGTTTTTCCAGATCGGCACGGCTTTCGTGGGCCAGCGCGCTCCACACCAGGGCGTCCACCACCTTGGTGTGCCGGCGCCATTGCTCGCTGTTCACTCCATTGCGCAACCAGGTCAGATAAAGCACCTGTTGCCAGCCCTGCTGAAGCAGGCGCACGGTGACGTCCGGCAGCGCGCGCCCGGCCAGCCGTGCCCGCAAGTACTCACTCACCGCTTCGCTGGCCTGCTCGCCCAGCGCCTTGCCCTCCTCCGCTTCGCGGACCCGCTCGGCGACCCGCTCCGCGCGGCGGCGTTGCTCGTCAAAATAGCCGTCGAATTCGTCCAGCAAGTCCCGGAACAGGGTGGCGTCGTCGTCGTAGTTGTCGATCACCACGTGTACGGCGCGATGGATGCGCTGGTAGAGCTCGTCGGCGATGCCCTGCTGCGGGTCCCACTGGCACCCGGCCCGGGCCAGGGTGTTGAGCAAGACCCGGGCGTCGTGGCGTTCGTTGCTGAAGAAAGTTTTGTCGCTGATCGCCACCTTGAGCAGCGGGATCTGCAAGCGGCCGATCAGGGCCTTGATCTCCGACGGCAGGTTTTCGTCATCAAGAATAAAGTCGAACAGCATGGAAACCAGGTTGATGACGTCGTCGTCGGCCCGTTCCAGTGCGTGAATGGCGCCGTCATTTTCGCTTTCGAGCAGGCCGGAAAGCTCACTGCGAACGCTGCGCTCGCCGGCCAACGACGCGCCACTTTCAAGCGCGTTCTCCAACCGCTGAAGCCGGTTCAGCAAGCCGAACAGATCGCCGCTGCTGAGCGCCTGCACCGGTTCACCGGACGCCAGCGGCGCGCCGTTCACATGGGCAACGCCGTCGTGCATTACCGCCAGGGCACCGGCCAGGGCGCGGCTGTCCAGCGGAGCCGGCGCGGCGGGGGCGGGCGCGGGGCCGCCCAGGCCGTTAAGGGTGGCGAGCAATTCCTGGAGCAGGCCGAACATGGGATTGTCGGCGCCGTCCGGCGGCGCCTCGCCATGGGCCGTCGGCGACGCCGGCCGGGCGCCGCCAGCCCGGGCGCCAGCGTGAGGCCGGGTCGGCGTCACCGGTACGCGGGTCATCGTCGGCAGTACACCGGCGTCGGCGAGAATACCGTTGGCTTCCTCCACCAGCCCGCCGGCCTCGTCCAGCACCACCCGCTCGAACAGCTTCAATACGATCAACCGCGAGCGGATATCCAGCGGCAACCGCTCCAGCGCCCCGGCGAAACTGGCCGCCAGCTGGCGCGGGTCCAGCGGATTGTTCTTTTCGGTGAACGCGCGCTTACCCTCGAACAGGTATTCGAGGCGGTGCATAAAGGCACGCAGGGATTCTTCACAGCCGTTGCGCGCCCGGCGCGCGAGGTTATCCAGCGCCACCTGGGTTTCCAGCTCTTCTTCCTGCACCAGGGCAAGACTTTCCACATCCACTTCGCTGGCCGGGATGGCGTCCGGCCGTGGCTGGCCGGCTTCCTGAAAATGGCGGCTCAGTGCCTGCCGGAATCCGGTCTCCAGCCCGGCACGCTGGATGCGCAGCTCGCGCATCGCATCGAAATAGCGCACGCGCTCGCTGTCGGTCTCTTTCTCGGACAGATTAAACAGGGTGTCGTCGGCGCCATCGAGCATGTCCGAAAGCAGCCCGCCGGCCCGCTCCAGCACCCGTTCGCGCACCTTTTCCAGGGCACGGGGAAGCGGCGCGTTTGGCGCGGTTCGCACATTGGCGGGTTTCGGTGTTAATCGGGTTACCTTGGACATGGCCACTCTCAACAGGCGCAATGGGCAACAGGCACAATGGGCAACAGCCGCAACGGGCACAACGGGCAACAGACAGCGGGCTCGGAAAACGAATCTGGCTGGCTTGGCGATCACCTTTTGGTACGCTATCACGAACCGCAACTACGAATTTTGAACCAGTTGGCAGGCACGGCAATCGCCCTCCACGGCTCCAGAGCAACGGCGCCAACCAACAGCGACGAGCCCGAAAGCCCCGATTGCCAGCACCGGACAGTCAGATTCACGAAACAGCGGCCTTTTCCAACAGCAATAAATTCCCTAATCTTGAGCGCTTCACCACCATAGCGGCGTGAAATACCGTCAATAAACAGACGCACCCGGCGGCTTGGGCCAACCACCGCAGCGCCGGAGCAGTGCGCGCAACCAACCGGAATCCTTGACCATGGCCGATCTCGTTACCCTGTTGAAAGCGGTCAGCTCGTTCCTGTGGGGCTGGCCGGCGCTGGCGCTGATCGCCGGCACCGGCCTGTATCTGTCCATACGGCTGGGCTTTCTGCAATTTCGCCGGCTCGGTTTCGGCATCCGGCAGATTCTCGGGCCGGCCACCGGCGAGGGCACCATTGGCGCCGGGGCGGCACTCGCCACGTCGCTGTCGGCCACCATCGGCACCGGCAATATCGTTGGCGTGGCCACGGCGATTCATTCCGGCGGCCCCGGCGCTCTGGTGTGGATGTGGCTGATCGCCCTGTTCGGCATGGCCACCAAATACGCCGAAGCGGTGCTGGCGGTGCACTACCGGGAAAAGGACAGCCTCGGCCAATTCGTTGGCGGGCCGATGTATTACATCCGCAATGGCCTGGGAAAGAACTGGACCTGGCTGGCGCTGGTGTTCGCGTTTTTTGGCATGTTCGCCGGCTTCGGCATCGGTAACACCGTGCAAACCAACTCGGTGGCCCACGGCCTCGCCGACAGCTTCGGCGTGCCCACCTGGGCCACCGGGCTGACCCTGGCGGTGCTGGTCGGGCTGGTGGTGCTCGGCGGCGTCAAACGCATCGCCCGGGTCGCCACGTTCGTGGTGCCGTTCATGGCGCTGGCTTACATTGCCGCCGGCCTGGCGGTGCTGGTGGATCATGCCAGTGCGCTGCCCGGCGCCATCGCCCTGTGTTTCAACGACGCCTTCACCGGCACCGCGGCGGCGGGCGGCTTCGCTGGCGCCGCCGTGAAAGAGGCGATCCGTTTCGGCATGGCGCGCGGCATTTTTTCCAACGAAGCGGGCCTCGGCAGCGCCCCCATCGCGCACGCCTCGGCCAATACCGACCACCCGGCCCGGCAGGGCAGCATCGCCATGCTCGGGACGTTCATCGACACCATTGTGGTATGCTCCATCACCGGCCTGGCGATCATTTCCAGCGGTGCCTGGACCAGCGGCGCCAAGGGCGCGCCTCTGTCCACCCTGGCCTTCTCCAGCACCTTCGGCACGTTCGGCGACGTGGTGGTGACCTGCGGCATGGCGATCTTCGCCTTCACCACCCTGCTCGGCTGGAGCCTCTACAGTGAACGCTGCACCCAGTACCTGTTCGGTGAGCGCGCCGTGCTGCCGTTCCGTGTGGTCTGGGTGATCGCGGTGCCGCTGGGCGCGATTGTCAGCCTGGACCTGGTCTGGGCGCTGGCCGACATCATGAACATCCTGATGGCGATCCCCAACCTGATCGCCCTGTTACTTCTGGCGCCCGTGGTGGTGCGCCTTAGCAACGAGTTTTTCAATGACCGTTAATACTCCCGAATCTCCCGAACAGGGCCCGCTGCTGCCCGAATACGCCCGCCAGGACGTTGCCCGCACCGTCGCCTTCGCCCTCGAAGAGGACATCGGCGACGGTGACATCACCGCCGCGCTGATTCCCGAAAGCGCCACCGCCAGCGCCACCATCACCTGCCGCGACGACGCGGTCATGTGCGGCCGCGCCTGGGCCGACGAAGTGTTCCGGCGCCTCGGCGGCGTGGACCTGGAATGGCACGTGCGCGACGGCGACCGGGTGGCCGCCGGCACCGTGCTGTGCACCCTGCACGGCCATACCCGGCGCATTCTCACCGGCGAGCGCACCGCGTTGAACTTTCTGCAGACCCTGATGGCCACCGCCACCAGCGCGCGGCGCTTCGCCGACGCCGTGGCCGGCAGCCGGGTGACCGTGCTCGACACCCGCAAAACCCTGCCGGGCCTGCGCACCGCGCAGAAATACGCGGTGCTCTGCGGCGGCTGCCAGAATCACCGCCTGGGCCTCTATGACGCCTTCCTGATCAAGGAAAACCACATCACCGCCTGCGGCTCGATCACCGCCGCCATTCGCACCGCCCGGGAAAACGCGCCGGGCAAGATGATCATCATCGAGGTGGAAAACCTGGATGAACTGCGCGAGGCCGCCATTCTGGCGCCGGACCAGATCATGCTCGACAACTTCTCGCCAGCGATGATCGAAGAGGCGGTGAAGCTGGCGTCGGAAAGCGCCCTGGAAATCTCCGGCAACTGCACCGTGGACGACGCCACCCGCCTGCCCGGCGTGCGGGATCTGTATCTTTCCTCCGGCGCTCTGACCAAGCATGTTCAGGCCGTGGACCTGTCCCTGCGGCTTAATTGAGGTGCCCTCGTGACCCAATACGGGTTTACGTGTAAACCCGCGGGGTGACATCCACAAGGGATTCGATATAGTGAATTCAGCGAACCTCGGCGTCGTGGCTTGCGGCTCACAAGAGTCAGTGACTTCCATTTCGCTGGAGGCAAGGTGCCTGAAATGACCCATACCCTTGAAAAGCTCATTAGTTTGATCCGCAGGGATGTGGCTGGCCTGCGGGCGGTGTTCCTGTTTGGCAGCGAAGCCGATGGCAGCGCTGACCGGAACAGCGACCTGGACATTGCCGTGTTGAGCGATCACGCCTTGGACCCGGTGGCGTTGTGGGAGCTCTCTTCGCGCTTGGCGGAAGTGGCCCATCGTGATGTCGATCTTGTCGACCTTGGCGGCGCGAGCACGGTGATGAAGTTCCAGATTGTCAGCAAGGGCAAGCTGCTCTGGCAGGCTGATCACGCCGGAGATTTGTTTACGACGGCGGCCCAACGCGAGTATTGGGATTGGGAAATTATTCGCCGGCCCATTATTGATCGCATTAAAGAGTCGGGTTCCATCTATGGTCGATGATGTCATCATCAATAAGGCCGCGACCATTGAGCACTGTTGCAACCGGGCCCGCGAAGAATACCGCAACGCTGGCGACCGTTTCGATCAGGATTTCACACGCCAGGATGCCGCCATTCTGAATATTCAGCGCGCCTGTGAAGCCGCCATTGATTTGGCCGCCTACCTCGTGAAACGAGACCGCCTGGGGATGCCGCAAAGTTCCGGCGAGCTGTTTGAGCTGCTGGTCCAGCACGGTTACATCGACCCCCCTCTCGGCGGTGTGCTCAGAAAGATGGTGGGCTTCCGAAATACCGCCGTTCACAACTATCAGAAAATCCTTCTTCCCATTGTTGTCGCCATCATCAAGCGCCAACTGGACGATCTGTCCCGCTTCGCCCGCACGGTTATTCAGCACAACGCCTGACGCGGCAATCGGAAAACCTTATCAAACGATTCTCGTCGGCTTGGCGCGTCGGCGTGCAAGCCAGGGCCTGTTCACACTACTTACATCACTCCTGTTGCGGCTAAAAATCCACCCATCAAGGCGCGAGAAGAAAAGCTTGGTGGCTTTCTGGCCTCCAGCAGGTGGGATGCAAGTAGTGAGAACAGGCCCTAGAATGACTGTAATGATATTCGGTCGGCCCGTGCCGAGGAGCCTCTATGATGCGCCACCTGTTACCCTGCACTGCCCTATTCGCCGGTTTGCTGCTCAGCGCCTGTGCCTCCACCGACCGCGTGATCGTCGACCAGAAAGGCGTCGACCCGGCCCAATACCAGCAGGATCTCAACGAATGCCAGCAGGTCGCCGACCAGGTCGGCACCGGCCGTGACGCCACCGAAGGCGCCGTTGGCGGCGCCGTGATCGGCGGGCTGCTCGGCGCCATCTTCGGCAACTCCAGCACCGCCGGCATGGGTGCCGGCGCCGGGGCGGTGGTCGGCGGCGCCGGCAAAGCCGGCGATGCCCAGCAAGAGAAGAAACAGGTATTGAAGAACTGCATGCGCGGGCGTGGCTATCGCGTTTTGAACTGAGCCACCCGGATCGCCGCGACCCGACACCCCGCTGGCACCCGATGAACGCCTGGTGTTCGCTGGCTTACCTGTCTCAGGGTTTTCCACCTACATCGTTCTCCCGTCGTGGCTGACAGCCACGGCGGCTTTGCCGTGCCAGACTTTTCGTCCCCTGAAACAGCGGCGCGAAGGCATGACTCAGGATCAGTACGACTCACCGTGGAAAGAAGCCATTGAAATAATGCTGCCGGATTTTATAGCGTTTTATTTTCCTGGCGCCTGGCGGGCCATCGATTGGCAACAGCCCTATCGTTTCCTGGATCAGGAGCTACAGAAAATCGTGCCGGAATCCCACACCGGGCGGCGCGTGGTGGACAAGTTGGTGGAAGTGGCGCTGGTGTGCGGCCGCGGCGAGCAGTGGATTCATCTGCACATCGAAATCCAAAGCAGCCCCGAAGCCGACTTCGCCGAACGCATGATGATCTACCACTACCGCATCTTCGACCGTTTCCGCCGGCCCGTGGCCAGCCTGGCCATGCTGGCCGACAGCCGGCCCGGATGGCGGCCCGGACCTTACCGGCAGTCAGTGCTTGGCTGCAACTGGACGCTGGAGTACCCCAGCGTCAAACTGCTCGACTACCGTCGCGGGGAAAAGACCCTCGCCAGCAGCGACAATCCCTTTGGCCTGGTGACGCTTGCTCATTTGCGTACACAAGGCACCCGCAACCAGAGCGCACGGCGCTATCGCGCCAAGTACCGGCTGATCCGGTTGCTCTATGGCCGGGGCTGGGAGAAACGCCGTATTATTCAACTATTACGCATCATCGATTGGCTGATGGCGCTGCCGCCCCACCTGGAACAAAGCCTGCGGCAACGCCTTATCACCGTCGAAGGAGAGAGACACATGCAATACGTCACCAGCTTCGAGCGGCTCGCCAAGCAAGAGGGTCGGCAGGAGGGCCATCAAGAGGGTCGGCAGGAAGGCGGACGTGACCTGTTGCTTCGCTTGCTTGAACGTCGTTTTGGGGCGCTGCCCGACGCCATTGAGAACCAGATCCGTGATGCCACTTCGGAACAGCTCAATGCCTGGGCTGATCGCGTGTTGGACGCTGACTGCCTGGAGGCGGTGTTCCGCCACTTATGATCGCCACAGCGCCATACTACCATTCAACCAGAAGCGGGGTTTCCGAGCGGCATGGCCATTGAGAGCAGACCAGTAAGCAAGGCTCGAATCAGCAAAACGCCTCCGGGCTCTCCCTCCCAATCAGCTCTCAAGTCCAACCCCAAACTGATCCGCGAGGATTGCCAAGCGCTTATCCCGAGTCCACAAACGGCAATCCGGGGTCATCAAGGTTGAAGCCAGCAGGGAGATATCCACCCAGCCACATCCCCTCCCATAAAGTTCCTTACGATCAATAAACGCCATCACTTCCGTGGCCGTCGCCTCATTGACATGAGCCAGCAAGAAAAGGTCGGCAAGCGTTCGCTGGCGAGGAGCCGGAGGTATTCCGCAGGCAATTTCTCCAATTATGAAGGGATGAATTAACACTTCATCCCGCAGCAAACGGGCGGATAGTACCGGGTTGGTTTCCTTGAAATGCGAGACCCAGACGGAAGTGTCGACCAAAACATTCATACAGCGCGCTCGTCATCACGACGACGAGGAATATCCTGCATATCCGGCGCTGCCCCTCCCAGAGAAGACAAGCGCTTCGCCGCCTGAACACGCACGAAAGTACGCATCGCCTCGCGAAATAAATCCGCCTTGTTCACCTCCGGTCCGGCCATGGCCAAGGCCTGTTGGTAAAGATCGTCGTCGATCGTCACGGTCGTTCTCATCAGCCAAACCTCCAGAACCATATTTGATTCCATTTTGAATCAGATTTGATGACGCAACAAGGATTGATGCCAGTAGTGCCTGGTGCCGGGGGTCAGGCCTTACTTCTGGTTCTTCGCGGATGAGCGGCCGGGGGCGCGGCTCAGGGCGCCGCGCCCTGAGCCGCTTAGCAATGAGCCTCGGCGACATCGGCCGTTGCAGACGCCGGGTGGAGCGAAAATCGGAGCCTGCCGGCTCAAAGGTGGGCCCCCACGGAGCCGCCACCTCTACCCCACGTGGTTCATCGTTGTTGGTACCCGGAACGGTTCCGCTATCTCGAAGCGGAGCTGTGTGGGTGCCTTCCGGGACCCTTTTTGGCAGGTGCCAAAAACGGGAGCGCCCATGGACGGCTTGAGCGATCCCGGAAGGCACCCACACAGATTCGCGTCCCGGATAGAGACCTCCCGCATGGATTTCCCGCTAAAGCGCACAGAGCCTGTGGCGGAGAATCGCCACCCTGGAAGGAGCGGACACCATGCAATACGTGACCCGTTTCGAACGCCTCGCCAAACAGGAGGGCCATCTGGAGGGCTGGCGGGAAGGCGGGAAGGCGGACGTGAGTTGTTGCTGCGCTTGCTGGAACGCAGTTATGTGGCACTGCCCAAGACCATCGAGAACCAGGTCCGTGATGCCACCCCGGAACAGCTCAATAGCTGGGCTGATCGCATGCTGGACGCTGATGCTCTGGAGGTGGTGTTTCGCGAGTCATCGATTTAGCAGGCTGCGGAAAACCGTCTCTACCGGGAAGCCATGGGCGCGACGCCTGGCCATTGCCGCCCTCTCTTTAAAAAGGTAAATTCCGATAACGATCTTTATTGATTGGTAGCATTCATAACCACAACGCAACGCCAAAAAGGGGCTAAAGGGGCTGGCATTGCAACGGGGGCCGACAAGAGCGAAGCATCGCCATTCATGCCTCCTGAAAACGCATAAGACAATCCAACGCTGTCCACCCGTCGGGCTTTGAGTCGCCTCGAACCGGTCGTGGTGGTTGCGTGTAAGTTATGCCCTTTTATCGCAAGCATAAAAATACCGGATCACGGCCAGGGAGAGCGCTTCGCTCTTCGGCCTGGACAACCAGCTTCACATGGGGAAGACAGTGATGTCGCAATCAAGATTCAACCGTTCCAGCTTGTCGCATTTCCTGGGGATTCGCTTTATTGCCCTTATTCTGGTCTCAGTGCTGATCGCTTCCTGTGGCGGCAGTGACAGTAAAGACCTGATTCCCGGTAATGGCGACACCGAAATCGACCCGGGCAATAACAATGGGGGCGACACCGGCGACGAGGACAACGGATCGGACGATAACGTCGCGAATGCGACCATGGCACTAACGCTGGCCGACGCCGAAGGCGTGGTTGTTGGCACCGTCGATCGCCCTATTACCGGCAACCGGTCGGCGCGGGTCCGCGCGATGATCTCCGCCGACCAGAGCAACCTGGCCGGCATGGTGGTTACCTTCAAAACGACTCTGGGTGAACTTGATCCGGTCTCGGGTACCGCCCTGACCAACACCGACGGTGTCGCGGAGATTGCGCTGAACGCGGGCGAGGATGCCGGCGCCGGCACCATTACCGCCACCACCACGGTCGATGGCGAGGAAGTAACCAGCGACATTAACTTCCAGACCAGCGGCAATGGCGCTGACGGCGATGACAACGACGATACCGCCGTTTCGGTTTTGTTGGGCAACGGTACCGGGGGCGACTTCCAGGAGGGCGAAATAGAGCTGTCTGACACCACCGTCAACGCCAAGTCATCACTGTCGGCATTGGTCAATCTCGTCGACGCCGAAGGCAACATACCCTGGAGCGGCACCGCTACGGTGACGTTTTCCTCAACCTGTGCCAGTGCGGGCAAAGCCAGCTTCGATCCGGCGGAAATCATTCCGGTGGGCGGCACCGCGATAACCAGCTACACGCCAGCGAACGACTGTGCCGACGACGTCATCACAGCGTCCGTCACCCTGGCTGGCGAGACCAGCACCGCCACCTCGGACACCATCACCGTGATCCAATCCACAGCTGCCTCGATGACGTTTCAAGGTGCCGAGCCTCCGGTCATCGGCTTACTCGGTTCGTCTCAGATCGGTGTCCCGGAGTCGTCGACCTTGAGCTTCCAGGTTAAAGACAGCAACGGCGACCCCGTCAGCGCGGGGCAGGAGATCGCCTTTGAGGTGTCTTCCGGCAATGGTGGCTTTTCGATCACCTCCGGTGAGCAAAGCACCACTGACAGCAATGGCCTGGTTCAGGTGACGGTGCGAAGCGGCACCGTGCCCCTGTCCGCCTTTGTGATCGCCAAGCTGGTTGATAATGCCGACATCCGCGCGACCGGCTCGGTCTCCGTGCAATCCGGGCCAATCACCCAGAACCGTTTCTCGCTGGCGTTGGAGACCATTAACCCGAGGGCGGGGAGCCACCAGGGCGTAACGGTCGACGTAAACGTGCGCGCCGCTGATCGCTTCGGCAATTGGGCGCCGGACGGCACACGCATCAATTTCACCACTGAGCTCGGTGACATCGATGGAAGCTGCACGACCAGCGAAGGCCAATGCAGCGTGGTCTGGACCAGCCAGGGCGTGCAAACCGCCCACTTCGATACGGATCGCGCCACTCGGGAGTGCTTCACGGGTGATTCTTCTACCGCTGAACAGACCGGACTTGTTTTTGGAATCCCGTGCCTGGCGACGGATCGTTACGGGCGCAATACCGTTAGCGCATGGACCGAAGGCGAAGAATCGTTTGTCGACGTTAACGGCAACAATATCTACGACAGCAATGAAAGCTGGCTGGCTCTGCCCGAGGCGTTCCGGGACGACAACGAAACCGGGCTGCACGACAGCGGCGTCGACTACAGCGAAGACTTTCGGGATCACAACACCAACGGCGAATACGATCAGGCCGGCACCCACTTCCGTGGCCTCGGATGCAGCACGGAAGCTCGTAACCTGAATCACTGTGATGACCTGGCAAACGTGCGCGATTCACAAGTGATGGTGCTCTCGACCGATCAAATACAAGCGTACTTCGTTGATGCGATTCCAAATAGCATCGGCTGGCAAGGCGTTTCTCAATGGGGATCCGCAACCCCGGCCGGCATCAGCCCACTAAGCCAGTTGCAGGTCGTCCCGGGCTTCAATCGCTACTGGGCAGTGATCGCGGATTCCAATGGTAACGCGCCATTCAGCACCTTTCGCGCCACCATCACATTGGATTCCGACTTCTCGCTGCCTGGCAGTTCGGTGATTTGTCAGGCGGAGAACACCACCGAGGCCATCATCTGTCCCATCATTATTCAGGGATCAACCGATCCGGAAGATTTCGCCGAAGCGGAACCCGGTACTCTAATGATCAAATATACCGATACAGCAGAGGGCAGTTACCAGCGCTCGCAGCTGATTCCGCTTAGTAAGTAGCGGATACTGTACCAAACCCCATGACGGAATCGGCCGGTCATGGGGTTCCCTCCCAGCATTTCTCCCTTCACATCGCTTGTGAACTTCGATCCTTGCTTATGATCGCCACTGCGCCGTACCACCGTTCAACCAGAAGCGGGGTTTTTGCGCGGCATGGCCGTCGAGCGCGGACCAATAAACGGCGCTCGATATCAGCAAGGCGCCAGCGCAGATCAGCGCGATCAGTATCCGCAGCGCTTGCTCTCTCGGCGCAGGTCTGACGGCGACCGGGCCGTCATCGAAAGTCTGGAATAACATGATCCCGCCCAGGGCCAGCACCATCATGGTGGCTGGAATCATCGCCACGCCGCTGAGCTGGGAATGAACGTAAAAAAGGTTCTTCGCAGGTTGGAGGAAACCTGACAATAACGAGCATCGCCCATCATCGTTGACGCCCGCTGGGCGTTCTACTTTCTTGCTTGTCCAAGAAAGTAGACAAAGAAG
>TARA_R110001606_G_scaffold19619_114_pt1 | contig 12228 bp, 10 predicted proteins | sample TARA_R110001606 | Tara Oceans TARA_R110001606 (sample SAMEA4398315) | marine metagenome | biome: Polar Biome; feature: [SRF] surface water layer (ENVO:00010504); material: water (ENVO:00002006), including particulate matter (ENVO:01000060) such as... | depth 5 m
CTGAAGGTGGCGGGCACCGCGACCTATGCCGCCGAATATGCACGCGAGAACTGCGCCGAGGGCGTTCTGGTCGGCGCGACGATCAGCACCGGTCGGGTCAGGAAGATCAACCGCGACGTCGTGATGGCGATGCCCGGCGTTCTGGGCGTCTATTCCTCGGAACGGATGCTGCGCCGTGCCGCGCAGGGCACCGCGGGCGAGGCGCCCGAGCAGGACGTTTCGAAGGTCGACTTTCCGATGCAGCCGGTGGCCCTGGTCGTCGCCGAGACGTTCGAGCAGGCGACCAATGCCGCAAAGGCGCTGGACATCGAATACGAGGATCAGTCAGGCGACGCGCAGTTCCTGCCGGATGCCGCAGATGCGGAACCGGCCGCAGATCCGATCAAGGCGGGCGATCTGGACAAGGCCATGCGCGACGCCGCGTATTCCGTCGATCTGACCTTCACAACCCCCGGCCATGCCAGTGCCGCGATGGAGCCGCATGCGGCGGTTGCGGAATGGAATGGCAAGGATTTGACCCTGTGGGGCAGCCTGCAGATGCTGACCTATAACGTGGCGGAATTGGCCGACAGCCTGGGAATCGACCCCAAGCACGTGCATCTGCTGTCGCCCTATGTCGGCGGCGGGTTCGGGTCCAAGCTGGGCATCTCGCACGAGGCGGTCGCCGCGGCGATTGCCGCCAAGGAACTGGGCCGCCCAGTCCGTGTGGTCATGAGCCGCCAGCAGGTGTTCCAATCGATCATGCGCCGGTCGGAAACCGAACAGCGCATCCGTCTGGGATGCGGCCCCGACGGCCGCCTGACCGCCTTTGCCCATGAGGCGCTGGTGTCGAACCTGCCCGGAGAAAGCTTCTCCGAACCGGTGACGCAGGCGTCCGAATTTCTCTACGCCGGCGAGAACCGCCTGCTGGCAGTGCGCAAGTCCGACATCACCCGTCTGACCGCCGGTTCTGTCCGTGCGCCGGGCGAGGCCGTCGGCATGCAGGCCCTTGAGGTCGCGATGGACGAACTGGCCGAAGCCACCGGCATCGACCCGGTCGAATTGCGCAAGCGCAACCTGCCCGACGAGGTGCCGGGCGAGGGTACGCCCTATTCCTCGCGCAGGCTGGTCGAGGCTTTGGACGCCGGCGCTGCAGCCTTTGGCTGGGACAAGCGCAGCGCCACTCCCTGCGCGCGGCGCGAGGGTGAATGGTGGATCGGCATGGGTGTGGCATCCGCCGCGCGCGTGAACATCCTGGCTAAGGCCGAGGCCCGGGTGACCCTGACCGCCAATGGCCATGTGGTGGTCGAGACCGATCATACCGACATCGGCACCGGCAGCTATGCCATCCTAGGTCAGGTCGCCGCAGAGATGCTGGGCCAGCCAATCGAGCGCACCACCGTCCGTCTGGGTGACAGCCGCCTGCCGTCCGGCGCTGGTTCGGGGGGCAGCTGGGGCGCGTCATCGACGGGTTCGGCGGTGTTCCTGGCGTGCGAGGCGATCCGCGCGACCTTGGCGCAGGCGCTTGGCTGTGCGTCCGACGACCTGCTGCTGCAGGACGGCAAAGCCTGGGCCGAGGGCGTCGAGCCGCGTCCCGTGACCGAGCTTCTGTCCGAGGATCTGACGCGGACCGGCAGGATCGAACCGGGCAAGCTGATGGAGAAGGTGAACCAGTCGACCTACGGCGCCTTCTTCTGCGAGGTCGCGGTCAATGCCTTCACCGGTGAGACGCGTCTGCGCCGCATGACCGGGGCATTCGGCTTTGGCCGGGTGCTGAACGCCAAGACGGCGCGGTCGCAATGTCTGGGCGGCATGGTCTGGGGCATCGGCAGCGCACTGACCGAAGAGCTGTCCTTTGACAGCCGCGACGGTCATCTGGTGAACCACGATCTGGCCGAATACCATGTGCCGGTCCATGCGGACATTCCCGACATGGAGGTCATCCTGCTGGAGGAGCGCGATCCGCACGCATCGCCCATCCAGGCTAAGGGTGTCGGCGAACTGGGCATCTGCGGGGCGGCGGGGGCGGTGGCGAATGCCATCTACAATGCCTGCGGCGTGCGTCTGCACGATTTCCCGATGACGCCGGACAAGCTGCTGGCCCATCTGCCCGATCCTTTCGCCCCGGCGGCGTGATCGCATGCGGGGGCGGTGCGCCGCCCCCGAACCCCTGACAGGAGCCCGACATGTCCGACGACCAGCCCAAGACCGACGACCGCGTTTTTTCCTATGACGGCCCTGTCGGGGGGTGGGGATCGGCGAAGGGGATGGCCCAGGTGGCCCGTGCCGCAAAGCCGGGGCCGGGGGCGTTGGAAACCTTGCGCGGTCAGAACAAGGCGGGCGGCATGATGTGCGCGTCCTGCGCCTGGGGCAAGCCGCCCAATCCGCACGTCGTCGAATTCTGCGAGAACGGCGCCAAGGCGACGTTGTGGGACCTGACCTCGGAACGCTGCGGGCCCGACTTTTTTCTGGACCACACGGTGACCGAACTGGCCACGTGGTCCGAATACGACCTGGAGATGGCGGGACGGCTGACCCACCCCCTGCGCTATGACGCGTCCAGCGACCGCTATCTGGAAACCACGTGGGATGAGGCCTTTGCCGAGATCGGTCAGGGCCTGCGTTCGCTGGATCCCAAGACGGTGACATTCTATGCCTCGGGCAAGGCGGGGCTGGAGGCGTCGTTCCTGTATGGGCTGTATGCGCGTGCCTATGGGCATGTGAACCTGCCCGACAGCTCGAACATGTGCCATGAGACGACATCCGTGGGGCTCAAGACCGTTGTCGGATCACCCGTCGGCACCTGCGTGCTGGAGGATTTCGACCATTGCGACATGATCCTGCAGATCGGCCAGAACCCCGGCACGAACAGCCCCCGCATGCTGCACCCGTTGCAGCAGGCGGCCAAGCGCGGCTGCTGCATCGTCGCCATCAACCCGCTGCGCGAAAAGGGTCTGCTGGAATTCGCGAACCCGCAAAGCCCGTGGCAGATGACCGTGGGCGCACCTACCGAGATCGCCGACCGCTATCTGCAGGTGCGCGCGGGCGGCGACATCGCCGCGTTGACCGGTATCGCCAAGCATGTGCTGGCGTTGGAACGCAGCCGGGGCGGCGTGCTGGATCATGACTTCCTGAACAGGCATGCACATGGGTTGCAGGACTGGATGGATTGGGTCGATGCGACCGACTGGACCGAACTGGAGCAAGTCAGCGGCCTGACCCGCGCGGCGATGGAGGGGATCGGTGCGGTCTATGCCCGGTCGCGCGCCGTGATCGGCGTCTATGGCATGGGCCTGACGCAACATGTCCATGGGTCGGACGCCATCGGCGCGCTGGTCAACCTGCTGCTGCTGCGCGGAAATATCGGGCGCAAGGGTGCGGGCTGCAGCCCGGTCCGTGGCCATTCCAATGTCCAGGGGCAGCGCACCGTCGGCATCACCGAAAAGCCCGAACTGGTCCCGAACGACCACCTGCGCGCGCTGTTCGACATGCAGCCGCCGATGGAGGAGGGGTGGAACACCACCGCCTTCGTCGAGGCGCTGCTGGAAGGGCGGGCCACGGGGTTCGTGGGCTTGGGCGGCAACCTTGCGCGCGCGGTGCCCGACACCGATCGCGTGGCCGACGCCTGGCGGTCGATGCCGTTGACCGTCCACGTGGCGACGCGCCTGAACCGCACCCATCTGATGCCTGGACAGGCGTCTTGGATCCTGCCCTGCCTGGTCCGGGCCGAACAGGACATGCAGGGTGGCGTCAACCAGCAGGTCTCGGTCGAGGACAGCTTCAGCCATATTCATGGATCGATCGGCAATCGCACGCCCGCCAGCCCGCATCTGCTGTCCGAGACCGAGATCGTCGCCCGGATGGCCGCCGCGACCCTGGACCCCAACCCCAAGATGCCGTGGAGGCATTGGGCAGGCGATCATGCCCGCATCCGCGCGTTGATCGAGGCGGTCTATCCCGATGATTTCCGCGATTTCGAGACCCGCATGAACCAACCGGGCGGATTTTATCGCGACAACGCCGCTCGCAACCGTGTCTGGAAGACCGAGAGCGGCCGCGCGCAGTTCACGCGACCCGCCGATCTGGACGCGACCGGCCTTGGCGCGCAGGAAGGCGTGTACCGCCTGATGACGCTGCGGTCGAATGATCAGTTCAACACCACCGTCTATGGCATGTCCGACCGCCTGCGTGGGATCGAGGGCGACCGGATGCTGGTCATGATGTCGCCCGACGACATGGCGGCGGCGGGGCTGGCTGCGGAGCAGCGCATCACCCTCACCTCGGCCGCCGAGGACGGGATCGCGCGGCGGGTCAATGGGCTGCGCGTCATCCCCTATGACATCCCGCGCGGCTGTCTGGCCGGCTACTTCCCGGAGCTGAACCCGCTGTCGCCGCTGTCGCGCGGGGATCTGGCGTCGGACACCCCGGCGTCCAAGGGCATCCCGGTCCGCCTGGCCTGATCGGGCATTACCTGCGATCTCACCAGCCGTGGTCCCGCGGCGATCTTTCGGCACAATGCCAGAAAGGTCGCCCGTTCCCCGGCATCCAGCACGCCGAATATCTCTTCCTGACGCAGCCTTGCCGTCTGGCGGATCGTGGCTAGCAGGTCGGACCCGTCCGGGGTCGGATAAAGCCGCTTGGCCCGCGCATCCTGAGGGCAGGGACGCTGTTCGATCAGGCCGCGCGCCTCCAGCAGGGCCAGGGCGCGGCTGACGGTGTTCTGCGGACGCGGGAACAGGTGCAGCAGATCGCGTGCCCGGAGTCCCGGAAAACTGACCGTCGCCAGCAGCGCGGACCAGCATTGCACGGGCATGTCGTGGACACGCTCGATATGGCGGTTCGTCACCTGGTTGTTGGCCAGCACGACATAGCTGATCGACAGCAGTTCTGACAGGTCGCTGTCCAGCAGCTGCGCCAGCATCGCATCGGGGTCGTCGGTCTGCATCGGCTCCTCCTGTCGTGGCCGTCGCGCGGAAGCGACGATTGACCGTTGCACAATACATCCAGATGGATCAATTGTAACGCGCATCACGGCCGGCGCGCGGGTTTGTTGCGTCATGCGGCCGCTCTTTGACAGATCCTGATCCGAAAGGCTTGGACCCATGCCGCAATTGCTGGCCTTCTCCATCTTGGCGCTGATCCTGTGGATCGGCGATGTCGTCTCGACCCGGACGCGGTCCTGGCTGCCGTCGGTCTTCGTCTGTGCGATCCTGTTCCTGGTGGGCTACTGGACCTTCTTCCCCGAGGACATCGTCCAGGTGGCCGGGTTCCAGACGCCGATCGTCTTTCTGGCCATGTACCTGCTGATCACCAACATGGGGACGCTTCTGTCCTTTGCCGAACTGGCACGGCAGTGGCGCACCGTCGTCGTCGCATTGGCCGGAATCGGCGGCATCGTGGCGCTGCTGTTCACCCTGGGCGTGATGCTGCTGGACTTGCAGACGGTGGTCGTGGCGACGCCGCCGCTGGTCGGCGGGGTGGTGGCGTCGCTGATCATGTCGCAGGCGGCAGCGGACGCGGGCCTGCAGGCGCTGTCGGTTCTGGCGATCCTGATTTACGTGATGCAGGGCTTTGCGGGCTATCCGCTGACCGCCATCATGCTGAAGCGCGAGGGGCGGCGCGTTCTGGACCTGCACCGCGCGGGCCGCTGGCAGGGGGCGGCACCGGTGGCCGACAGCGCCGATGCGCCGATGCCGCCGCGCCTGTTCGCACGCCTGCCCGCCGCCTATGACACCGTCTACTTCAAGATGCTGCGGCTTGGGGTCGTGGCCTTTGCGGCCTGGGGCCTGTCGGAACTGGCCGCGCCGGCCGTCACCATCAGCCCCTTCGTGCTGTGCCTGGTCTTCGGCGTCATCGCGACGTCGGTCGGGTTCCTGGAGCGTGAGCCGCTGCGCAAGGCCAATGCCTTTGGCTTTACGGTGCTGATCCTGATGGTCTTCATCTTCGACGGGCTGAAGCGCGCAACGCCCGAGATGCTGGGCCAGCTGGCCGTGCCGCTGGTCACCATCATCGCAATCGGGCTGGGGGGGATGTACATCGCGTCCTGGATCGTGGGGCGTCTGCTGGGCATCACGCCTGCGATGGCCTTTGCCTGCTCGCTGACCGCGCTATACGGGTTTCCCGCCGATTACATCATCACCAAGGACGTCATCGACACGCTGACCGACGATGCCGCCGAACGCGAGGCATTGACCGCGCATCTGCTGCCGCCGATGCTGGTCGCGGGCTTTGTCACGGTGACGATGGTGTCGGTCGTGCTGGCAGGTTTGTTCGTGGGGCTGATCGGATGACAGGATTTGCGGATGCACGCCGGATCGAGGCGCTGATCGAGGGCATCGACCGTTTCAACGCAACCCCCGGCAGGGGTACGACGCGGCTGACCTACAGCCCCGAGTACCGCGCCGCGCGCGATTTCGTGGCGGGCCAGATGGTCGAGGCCGGGCTGGAGGTCCGAGAGGATGCCGTGGGCAACATCTTTGGTCGACTGGAGGGCAGGCGCCCGGATCTGGCGCCGATCCTGGTCGGATCGCATCTGGATTCGGTGCCCAATGGCGGGCGGTTCGACGGCCCTGCGGGCGTCGTGGCGGGGATCGAGACCGCGTTCCTGTTCCGCGACCTTGGCCTGCAGCCGGATCGCCCCATCGAGGTGGTGGCCCTGATCGAGGAGGAGGGCACCCGCTTCGGCGGCGGCCTGTTCGGATCGCGGCTGCTGACCGGGCAGGTGGACCCGGCCGGTCTGGACGACCTGCGCGACGATGCGGGCGTGTCGGCCGCGCAGGCGATGACCGATTACGGGCTGGACCCGGCACGGGCGGGGCAGGCGGCCCTGGCGCCCGGATCGGTGCATGCGTTTCTGGAACTGCATATCGAACAGGGCCCGGTGCTGGAAACCGAGGGTCAGGACATCGCCATCGTCGACCGCATCGTGGGGCTGGCGCAGCTGCGCGTGACCGTGCGCGGTCAGGCGGGCCATGCCGGCACCACGCCGATGGATCAGCGCCGCGACGCGCTGACGGGCGCGGTCGGCATCCTGTCGCTGCTGCCCGATCTGGCGCGGCAGGTGGGGCGGCAATCGGTGCTGACCGTGGGCAAGATGGAGGTGCTGCCCGGTGGTGCGAACGTGATCCCCGATCTGGTGACCTTCACCGTCGATCTGCGCGCCCCCGCCGAGGAGGACGTGCTGCGCCTGATCGAGATGGTGCAGGGCGCCGTGGCGCATGCGCAGGGCAACGGCCTGACCGCCCAGGTGGAACGACAGCTTTATGCCGCGCCCACGCCGCTGTCGGGTCAGATCCACGCGGCCCTGTCCGCGCAGGCCGAGGCGCTTGGCGTGTCGCATCGGGTCATGGTCAGCGGCGCGGGCCATGACGCCATGATCATGGCGGGTTTCGCGCCCACGGGGCTGATCTTCGTGCCAAGCCGGGGCGGCATATCGCATGCTCCCGAGGAATGGACCGACTATGCCCAGCTGGCGCGCGGCATCGACGTGATCTTTGCGACCATCCGCCAGATGGCCGGCGCGATGCCGCGCTAGCGTTCCAGGATCAGCAGGTCGCCCTCGAAGCTGACACGGGCAAAGCGGCGCAGATAGGACATGCCCAGCAGGCTGTCCTGCAGCGCGCTGTCGATCACCACGGCGCGCACGTCGCGGTCCACCGCATCGCCGATGGCGAATTCGGCGATGGTCACGGGAGCCGTCGCCACGCGGCCGTTGGCCGTCACCGCCTGGCCGCCAAAGCGCAGCGTGTCGGGGTCCAGCCCGATCGCACGCGCATCGTCGCGGCTGAGCGCAATACTAGTGGCGCCGGTGTCCACGATGAAGTCGATGGGCGTGCCGTTCAGCACGGCCTCCAGGTGGAAATGGCCGCCGGGGCCTGCGGGAACCACAATACGGGCGCCGTTCTCCAGCACCTGCTGGCGGGGGCCATAGGTCTGCTGCCACCAGTCGTATCCGGCGGCCAGCCCGGCGATGATCACCGCCCACATCAGCAGCGCGCGCAGGGCGCGGCCGCCCCGGCCCGCGAATTCGAACACCATTGCGCCGCCGATCACGACCAGCAGCATCGCATAGAAGGCCAGACGGGCGATGTCGTCGCCGCTCACCCGAAGAGGCCCGATCCGCGCAGCCCGTCGATCACGAACTGCACCGACAGCGCCGCCAGCAGCATGCCCAGCAGCCGGGTGACGACCATCACCCCCGTGCGCCCAAGCGCGCGCGCCAGGGGCGTCGCCAGCGCGAACAGCACCATGCAGATGCCCAGCACGATCAGCATCATCAGGTGGACCATGACGACATGAGCCACGCCTTGGTTCTCTCCGACCAGCAGGATCATGGTGGCCAGCGCGCCGGGCCCGGCCAGCAGCGGCATGGCCAGCGGAAAGACCGAGGGGTCGTGGCTGGGCTGGTCTCCGTCGGCCTGGCCCTCGCGGCGTTCGGTGCGGCGTTCGAACAGCATGTCCAGCGCGGTCAGGAACAGCAGCAGCCCCCCCGCGATGCGGAAGGCCGAGATCGAGATGCCGATCGCCGACAGGATCGCATCGCCCGTCAGGCCGAACAGCGTCAGCAGGACGGCGACGATGACCAGCGACCGCGCGCCGATGCGGCGACGTTCCGCCCCCGACTGGCCGGGGGTCAGCGCGATGAAGATCGGGGCCAGGCCGATCGGGTCGATGACCACGAACAGGGTGACGAAGGCGGTCAGGTACAGCTGCAGGTCCATGCGGCCCTTATCGCGTGCCGCGCCGCCCCTGCCAAGCCGGGACGCTCCGTCAAAATCGCGTCATCGCAGGCTGCGGCGGAGGGGGGTGGGGCTTTATCGCGCCGGGTGGGCTTTCAACGGCTGCGGACTGGGCCTATAGTTGGTTGCAGTCCTTGAAATCAGGTCAACGGCCTGACACCGGTACGGAGAACTGAAATGCACGCACCGTCCCCCATGGCCCTTCTGGTCATCGCCATCGTCGTCCTCGTCCTGTTCGGACGCGGCAAGGTTTCGTCCCTGATGGGCGAATTCGGCAAGGGAATCACCGCCTTCAAGAAGGGCCTGAACGATCCTTCCGCCGAACAGACCGCCGACAAGCCTGCGGCAAGCCTGGACACCCCGACCCAGCCCGTCGCACCGGTCCACACCGTCCCGGGCACCGATGCACGCGACGTGACGCCGCATACCGACACCCGCACCTGAATCGTGCGCCCCAAGGTCGAGTGCCCGAATGCTTGATATCGGCTGGAGCGAGTTGCTGCTGATCGGGGTTGTCGCGCTTGTCGTCATCGGCCCCGAGGACCTGCCCAAGCTGTTCCATACGCTTGGGCGGCTGACCTCGCGCGCCCGGTCGATGGCCCGCGAGTTCACCAGCGCGATGGAGGATGCGGCCAAGGCCAGCGGCCTGGACGACGCGGCCAAGGGGATGAAGAACCTGTCCTCGATGACCTCGAAGAACAGCCGTGGCTTGGACGCGCTGGACCGCGCGGTCACCAAGTTCGAGAAGTGGGACCCCAAGACCAACATGGGCCAGCGCATCCAGCCAGACCCCGCGGCCCCGGTCACGGACAAGGGCGCAGATGCGGCCATCCCCGCGGCGCCCGCCGTGCCGACGGTCCAGCCTGCGAACACGGCCACCCAGCCTGCCGCCGACGTGGCGCCCAATCCCGATTCGCGCCGCCGCATCTCAGGCGTGCGGCGGACGGACACGAAGGACCTGTAAGTGTCAGCGCATACCCCGATCGACGACGATCTCGACGGCAGCTCGGCCCCCCTGATCGAACATCTCAAGGAACTGCGCACGCGGATCATCTGGTCCGTGCTGGCCCTGGTTGTGGCGATGATCCTGGCCTACCTGGTCTGGAACCCGATCTACAACTTCCTGACCCGGCCCATCTGCGCCGCGCTTGAGGAGCGGGGCCAGGAATGCGGCCTGATCCTGCTGAAGCTGCAGGAGGGCTTCTCGGTCGCGATCCGCATCGCCTTCTTCGGCGGGTTCATCCTGTCGTTTCCGGTGATCGGGTACCAGCTGTGGCGCTTTGTTGCGCCGGGCCTGTACAAAAGTGAACGCCGCGCCTTTCTGCCCTTCCTTCTGGCATCGCCCATCATGTTCGTGCTGGGCGCCGCCTTCGCCTATTACATCATCCTGCCGATGGTCTTCGCGTTCTTCCTGGGCTTTCAGCAGGGTCCGCTGGCCCTGCCGGACGATCCGGCGGCCGTGGCGGGCGAGGGAAGCCGGCTGGCCGGCATCGTGTTCCAGGGTTCTGTCAGCGAGTATCTGACCCTGACCACGCGGTTCATCCTCGCCTTTGGCCTGTCGTTCCAGCTGCCCGTCGCGCTGGCGCTGCTGGGCCGGGCGGGGCTGGTGTCGTCGCAATCGCTGGCCAACACGCGCCGCTATGCCGTGGTGATCATCCTGACGCTGGCCGCCTGCCTGACGCCGCCCGATGTCGGCAGCCAGCTGGTGCTGTTCTCGGTCGTCTATGGCCTTTACGAGATCTCGATCCAGATCGTCCGCCGCATCGAGGTGGTGCGCGAGCGTGACCTGCGGGCCCAGGGCCTGTGGATCGAGGATGACGAATGACGGCTGCGCTGACGCGCATCGCCGATGCGCTTGAACGGCTGGCCCCGCCGGCCGTTCCGGTGCCCCGGTTCGACGAGGCCACGGCATTCGTGTGGCAGGCCGACCCCGACCGGCTGGTGCCCGTGGCGCATGTCGCCGGGGTGCCGCTGGACCAGCTGATCGGCATCGACCGGTCGCGGCGCACGCTTCTGGACAACACGCTGCAGTTCGCGCGTGGCCTTGGGGCTAACAACGCCCTGCTGTGGGGCGCGCGCGGCATGGGCAAGTCGTCGCTGGTCAAGGCGGTCCATGCCGAGGCCGTGGCCCAAGGCCTGCCGCTGGTCCTGGTCGAGATCGCCCGCGACGACCTGCATTCGGTCGGACGGCTGCTAGCGATCCTGGGCGCGGCACCCGAGCGGCGCTTCGTGCTGTTCGCGGACGATCTGTCCTTCAGCCACGACGACACCCAGTACAAGTCGCTGAAGGCGGTGCTGGATGGCGGGATCAGCGGGCGGCCCGCGAACGTGATCCTCTATGCGACCTCGAACCGCCGCCACCTGATGCCGCGCGAGATGATCGACAACGAACGCGCCAGCGCCATCCACCCCGGAGAGGCGGTCGAGGAAAAGGTGTCCCTGTCTGACCGCTTTGGCTTGTGGCTTGGCTTTCATCCCTGCGACCAGGATCAGTTCCTGGCGATGATCGACGGCTATTGCGCGGCCTACGGGCTTTCGGTCGATCCCGGTGATCTGCGGGCGCAGGCGATCGAATGGCAGGCCACGCGCGGTGCGCGATCGGGACGCGTCGCGTGGCAGTTCTTCACCGATCTTGCCGGGCGCCACGGTCTGGCGGTCTAGGCCGTGCCCGCACGCGCAGCCACCGTCCTGACGGGGACGCGGATCCGGGAACGCCGCCTGGCGATGGCCCGGCGCCAGGCCGACATCGCGCGCGCCGTGGGCATTTCTCCCGCCTATCTGAACCTGATCGAACACAATCGCCGCCCCGTCGGCGCCGACCTGATCGCCCGCCTGGCCGAGGTTCTGGAGGTTCCCCCCGACGAGCTGGCCGAAGGCCGCGAGGAGGTCCGCATCGCGGCCCTGCGCGAGGCCGCGGCCCATCCCGTCGCCGTGGGCACCGTGCCAGAACTGGACCAGATCACCGAATTCCTGGCCCGCTTTCCGGGCTGGTCGGGCCTTTTGATCGCCCATGCGCGGCGGGGTGCCGGACTGGAACGGCAACTGGTCGACCTGTCCGACCGCATGACCCGCGATCCCTATCTGCTGACCACACTGCACGAGGTGCTGTCGGCCGTGACCTCGGTCCGCTCGACCGCGGCGATCCTGGTCGAGGAGGGCGAGATTTCCGCCGAATGGCGCCAGCGGTTCCATGCGAACCTGCACCAGGACAGCCAGCGTCTGTCGCTGACCGCACAGGCCCTGGTCGCCTATCTGGACAGCTTCGAGGCCGAAGGTCAGGCCACCACCCCCCAGGAGGAGGTCGAGGCCTGGCTGGCCGAACCCGGCGATGCGGACCCGGATCCGGGCGATCTGACCTCGGATGCGGCGCGGGCGATGGCCGCGGATCTGTTGGCCGGGCTCCTGGACGACCGGGACGCGCTGTCGGACCGCGCGCTGACCGAGGCGATCCCCGCGGCGGGAACGCCGCCCGACCCGGTGCGGCTGGCCGCGCGGCTTGGCCAGCCCCTGG
>TARA_R110001606_G_scaffold10813_3_pt1 | contig 12226 bp, 11 predicted proteins | sample TARA_R110001606 | Tara Oceans TARA_R110001606 (sample SAMEA4398315) | marine metagenome | biome: Polar Biome; feature: [SRF] surface water layer (ENVO:00010504); material: water (ENVO:00002006), including particulate matter (ENVO:01000060) such as... | depth 5 m
TGACCAGTTTTACGCCGCGATCTGGCCCCTTTTTACGCCGCGATTGACAAACCACCAGATAACCATTTAAAATTTATGAGTGGCGAAGATCGGACGAGGGCCATTTGAGACTGATGCTGTAATCGCCGAGCTGATTGGAAGTTGTATGGGAGAACACCTTTTAGACCAGTCCTATAGACCTACCATTCGATCAGATGGTCTAAGTTGGAGTGCAAAATATGCTTGAGAAAAACAAACTGTTGTTGAAGCAACCTCAATTGGAAATTTGTAAAATATGAGCTATTCAGACGTTCAGCTTTTTATTGGCGGCAAGTGGGGTCCGGGCGGCGAAGGTTTGGCCATGGATGTTTTGAATCCCGCTACCGAACAAATGATAGGTAAAGTAGCTGTCGCAACTAAAAGTGATTTGGATGCCGCTCTGGAATCCGCGCAGCTTGGGTTTGAGGAGTGGGGGGCTATGTCAGCTTATACCCGCTCGAATATATTGCGAAATGCCGCGATTATTCTGCGTGAACGCGCTGACATGATCGCCGGGATATTAACGCTAGAGCAAGGGAAACCATTGGCGCAGGCCAAGGCCGAAGTTCTAGCCGGTGCCGAATTCATAGAATGGAGCGCTGAAGAGGCGCGCCGGACATACGGGTTAGTTATTCCTGCGCGCAATGCCGAAGTGCTTCAGCTCACGTTACGCGAGCCAGTCGGGCCAGTAGCGGCATTTGCGCCGTGGAATTTTCCCATCAATCAATGTGTGCGCAAGCTGGCAGCGGGTTTGGCGGCGGGTTGTTCCTTTGTGCTGAAGGGGCCGGAAGATACGCCCGGCTCACCTGCTGAAATTGTGCGTGCCTTTGTTGACGCAGGCGTGCCGGGGAATACAATCAATTTGGTTTATGGCGATCCACCAATGATTTCTGGCCATCTGATACCGCATCGTGTGATCCGTAAAATCAGCTTTACAGGATCGACACAGGTCGGGCGGCAAATTGGGGCTATGGCTGCAAGCCATATGAAACGCATGACGCTGGAGCTTGGAGGCCACGCACCCGTTATTGTTGCTGAAGATGCCGATATCGAGGCTGCTGTGAAATTTATGGTGCTTCAAAAGTTCCGGAACGGCGGACAGGTCTGCACGTCGCCTACGCGCTTCCTGGTTCAACAGAAGGTCTTCGATCGTTTTGTTGAAAAGTTTGTCAAACAATGCGCAGAGTTGGTCGTTGGCGATGGGCTTGATCCCGCAACAGAAATGGGGCCGCTTATCAATCGCAAGCGGGTCGATTCAGTTTCCGAGTTGGTGGATGAGGCAGTGTCACTAGGCGCCAAGCTTTGCACAGGTGGAAATCGTATCGCCAACAAAGGGTTCTTCTATGCACCAACAGTTCTCACAAATGTCCCGATTGCTGCGCGTATTATGAATGAAGAACCGTTTGGTCCAGTTGCTTTGATCAATCCATTCAACACTCTGGATGAAGCGCTGGAGGAAGCAAACCGTCTTGAATTCGGGCTAGCATCGTATGCTTTCGCCGGAAGTGCCGCGTCAGTTGCAAAGCTGGGCAAGGGGATTGCGGCCGGTATGGTGAGCATCAATCATCTAGGATTGGCTTTGCCCGAGGTTCCCTTTGGTGGGATCGGAGATTCCGGAGTGGGTACAGAAGGCGGAGCGGAGGCCGTCGCCCAGTTTTTGGCAACAAAATTTGTCACTCAACAAACGATCGGAGGATAGGATCTGACGCGTTGTGCGTCATATCAAAATAAGACTAAAATCAAACAGGGAGAGAAAAATGAAAACCAAGTTGAAATCATTAGCGCTGTCAGCCTTTGCAGCTGCGTTGACTTTTGGCCCCTTACAGGCGTCAGCAGCCGATGTTGAATGGCGCATGCAGACTTACGCGAGCACGGGGATGTCAGAATACAACTCGCTCGTCGTAAACTTCGCCAATCGGGTCGAGAAAGCCTCTGCTGGGCGTATGAAAATCCAGGTCTTTCCAGCAGGGCAAGTGGTTGCTTCGCCAGAAGTAACAGAGGCTGTGCGCGCTGGTGCGCTAGATCTCGGCAGCACTTTCTTACTGTATTACGCTGGTAAGGAACCTGCCTTGCAGGGGATTGACGAATGGCCCGCAGGTCTCTATGATCAGCAAGCCTTAGAATGGTTCTATTCCGGCGGCGGTAAAGAATTGCTTCGGCCAGTTGGTGAGCGGAACAACTTTTACTACCTAGGCGTTACGACACTGCTTGGCGAAAACATCTGGTCCAACAAGAAGATTGAGTCTCTTGAAGATGTTAAAGGTCTCAAAATTCGCACTGCAGGCTTGACCGCTGAATCCCTTTCCAAATTTGGCGCTTCTCCGGTTAGCATGGCATCTGAAGACATCTATACCGGCATGCAACGCGGAACGATTGATGCGTTCGAATTTGTATCCACACCAGTTCATTACGGCTTTGGTTGGCATGAAGTTACCAAATATGTCATTAAACCAAAATTCACGGTGGGCGGGGCTTCGGATTGGATTGTGAACCTGGATTCATGGAACGCATTGCCTGACGACCTGAAAGAGATTGTGGACAACTCTTTGCGGGCCGCAAGCGATGATTTCTTTGTGCAGTCACGTCTTGAAGAGGGCGAGATTGTGAAGAAGCTGGAGGAAGCGGGAGTTGAGTTTCTTACGTGGCCAGAGGGCGATATCGAAAAATTCGAGAAAGCCCGTTATGAAGTCGTTCGCGAACAGTATTCGCCCAACTCAGAGGACTTTCGTGTGATCCAGCAGTCGCGCATGGATTTTTTGACCAAGCTTGGCTACGCTGTCGAAGCGCCCTGAAGCCTGAATATTATTGTCTGAACTAAGAAAAAGGGCCCGGGCAGTAATGCCCGTTCCCAACAATAAAAAAAAGGGAGGCGGGAGCGTTCAGAAATTACTTTCATTAGTGGATGGAACATCAAAATACCTGTCGTATTTGGCGGCACTTGCGCTGATCGCGGGGATGATAGCCGCATGTTACGAAGTTTTTGCGCGTTATGTACTGTCCCAACCTACGATATGGACGGGAGAACTTGTGCAGATCTTGTTCGGCTCCATTTTTCTACTATGTGCGGCTGACAACCTGCGCACGGGTGGACATGTTGCCATCGACTTTATCAACAGCCGTTTATCGCGCCGGATGAATTTGATCCTTGCCGGAACTGTTAGTCTGGTTATCTGCATATACTCGGCTATCTTTCTTAAAGTTATTTGGAAGCGTGCCACTGACTCCGTTTTGATGTTGGAGACTTCGAACACGCCCTGGGATCCACCTGTATGGCCTTTGTCGTTTCTCTTGATCGTGGCGGTCGGAACGATGTTCTTGCAGGCGTTAGCGTCGTTTATCCGAACCACACAGGGTAACGATCCCTCTCTGCCACAAAAATAACTCTTATTAACTAAAAAGAAAAAACCAATTATGGACCCTGCGCTCCTTACCGTTCTGCTTTTCCTATCGATAATCATCGTGTTGTTTTTCAGCGTGCCAATTGCCTTTGGAGTTGGCATTGTCTCACTGGCTTTCGGCTATTTTGTCTGGGGTCCTGCTTCGATCTTTATTCTGGGCAGTCAAGTTTACTCGGGGATGCAGAATACCTCTTTGGTTTCATTGCCGTTCTTTATGTTCATGGCATCGATACTTGTTCGAAGTGGTATTGCCGACGACCTTTATAGCGCAATGTATTTGATAATCGGCAAAGTCCGAGGCGGGTTGGCAATCGGGACAATTTTCGTCTGCGCTGGAATCGGCTGCATGTCAGGCGTCAGCGCGGTTGGTGTGATTACTTCAACCAAGATAGCTTTGCCTGCGATGTTAAGCCGGAACTATGATGAGAAAATCGCGTTGGGTGTCATTATGGCTGGTGGGGCACTTGGCCAGCTTTTTCCTCCAAGCATTCTTGCAATCGTCTTTAGCGGGTTATCAGGCGTTTCAGTGGGTAAAATGTTTGCGGTAGGCTTATCGACCGGTGCCGTGATGGTATTCTTTCTCGTTGCCTATATAGTCGTTCGCTGCTGGTTGGATAAAAATCTGTGCCCTGCGGCTGATGACAGTATGATGGGACATATCGAACCAAAAGAACGTGTGCGTATCTATTTGCGGACTGTGCCATCCGTTTTGGTCGTTTTTGCAGTTTTGGGATCCTTGTTCGCAGGCATTGCCACACCGACAGAAGCGGCTGCGATCGGGGCCGCAGCAAGTATGATCATCGCATTGATTTTGGGCACCATCGATCTGAAGCGTATTTTTGAAGCGGCGGTCGAGGCCGCCAAGCAAACGACAATGGTGTTGTGGATTGCCCTCAATTCATTGCTTCTGGTCTCTGTTTATTCAGGTATTGGTGGTGATGAGGTTGTGCGTGCCTTGATAGATAGCTTGGGAGTTTCACCGGGGGTCGTGATTGGGGTTATGCTTGCCACAATCTTTGTATTGGGATTTTTCGTCGACCCTATCGGTATTCTGTTTTTGGTCATGCCGGTGTTTTTGCCCGTACTGACTGCGCTTGATGTTAATCTGGTTTGGATCGGTGCCCTCGTCATTCTGGTTTTGGAAACCGCGTATCTGACGCCACCATTCGGATATAACATATTTTTCCTGAAGTCAGTGGCACCGCCGTCCATTAGTTTGCGAACAATTTACGCCGCAGCGCCGGCTTTCGTTTTGATGCAACTGGTGACCGTCGCGGCGTGTTTTACGATGCCTGGAATTGTTCTTTGGATCATTAACTAGGAGACAACGAATGAAAGAAAGTGCAATTTACGATTATATAATCGTCGGCGCGGGCTCTTCCGGATGCGCTTTGGCGGAACGCCTAAGTCGAGATGCGACAGCACGTGTGGCGCTGATCGAAGCGGGAAAGAGTGATAAATCCTTGCTCATCAGGATGCCTGCCGGGGTACGACTGCTCTATAATGGCGCGGCCTATAACTGGAAATTCTCGACCACGGCCCAGCCTGAGCTTGAGGCACGCAAAATTTATATACCGCGTGGCAAGGTGATCGGAGGATCGTCTTCCATCAATTCTATGGTTGCTATCAAGGGTGCCCGTAGCGATTACGAAAAATGGGCGGCTGTTTCCTCTCCTGAGTGGGGGCCCGAAAACATGTATCGGGTTTTGCGTGAAATCGAAGATTGTAGCGCTCTACCCCTAGTGAGCCGTAACGGGCGCGGACAGGATGGGCCAATAAAGCTATCGCGGCGATTGACCGGCCATACCTTGTCCGAGGCCTATATTGAGGCTTGTGAGCAAGCGGGCATTGGGCAAAACGATGAAGGGTTCAACGGCGAAAATCAGGCGGGTGCTGGTTACTTTGATGTGAACATCGCGGATGGCAAACGCCATGGCGCGTCAATGTTCCTTAAGAAAGCGAGTGGTCGGAGCAACTTGACCGTTCTGTCCGGATTGCCAGTACGGCGGGTCCACCTAGAGAATGGTGCAGCTTGTGGTGTTGTAGTTAAAAAAGGCTCTGATGAAGTACTGCTCCGTGCCGATAGCGAAGTAATCTTAAGCGCGGGGTCAATTGGCACACCGCAGCTTTTGATGTTGTCCGGAATTGGGCCTTCGACGCATTTGCGCGAAACGGGGATAACCCCCATCATTGATGCTCCTGAGGTTGGTCAGAACCTGCGTGACCATCTGGATTGTTCAATACGTTGGGCGACGCAGGGCGTTGACACTTATACCAAATATTTTCGACCCTACGAGGGCCTTTGCCACAGCGCCCTAGCCGGCGCGCAATATCTTCTCAAAGGTACGGGAAGTGCTGCGACACAAGGGATTGAGGCGGGTGCCTTTTGGGGGACCGATCGTCCTGACCAAGCTGAATTTCAAACTCATCTTGTCTTGGCGTTAAAGTGGCCGCCGAAAGGAGAACAACATCCAAAGAACGGTTTTGCTTTGCGTGTTTGCCAGCTCAACCCACAAAGTGTTGGCGAAATCAGGCTAGCCTCCGCCGATCCGAATGATGCTCCGTTTATCGATCCGCGGTTTTTGTCCCATTCGAAGGATCTTGATATGCTGGCTGATGGCGTTACCCGTATGGTGGATGTCGTCGAAAGTGGAGCCATGCGGACATATCTAGATAAGGCGATTGATAAAGATGCATTAAGCACCGATCCCGAGGTGGTGCGTCGCTGGATCAGAAAAACCGCGGAAACCGTCTATCACCCCGTTGGCACATGTCGCATGGGTAACGATGATAGCTCTGTGGTTGATAGCGCCCTGCGGGTACGCGGCGTAGAAAACCTGCGTGTCGTGGATGCGTCGATCATGCCAACAATCCTGAGCGGAAATACCAATCTGAGCTGCATGGCTATTGGTTTGATTGCTGGCGAGACAATTCAGGCCAGTAGTTAACAGGAAGCTCCCCGGATTTTGACCGCCTACAACAGGTAGGGCACTCTAAATCTCCTGTTGTAGCCAAGACATGAAGGTAGGGAATAACGGATGGGTTTCAGTCGCTTTCGGTCGGATTACCGAAAAGGGGCAAACGATTGCTTTGTTATCACTGAATGCATGGGCAAGGCGGTTTGACGAGAATTCACGGTCCAGAAGGGCTTCGATTCCGATAGCTATTCCAAGCCCGCTCATGGCTGCTTCGTACATCATCGACGCGTTTTCAAACCATTGACCACGCTTTGTATCAACATGAATGCCATTTGCATTTGACCATCTTTCCCAATCTTTGGGCCGGGTTTCGCAATGTAAAAGTGCATTTTGCCAATCGGCAACATCGCTGATCAACGTATTAGGCGGGAGATAATCCGGCCGACATACCGGAACCAAATTCGTCTCAAACAACCGCGACGAAATATATCTTTGATCCTCTAAACTATCTGAAAGTATTGCAAGGTCGATGCCCTTCTGTTCGAAATGAATCTCATGACTAAGAGTGGTGACAATCCGAAGTTGCGCGTCTGGATGAGATTGCAAATACCGTGACCAGCGGGGGACTAGCCAGCTAACGATGAAGCTGGGGTAGGCGCATATAACAAGGGGTCGATCGGCATTTTTTCCGACAAGATTATGTGTGGCCAAACTAATTTTATCAAAGACGTCGGCTAGACTATCAGCGTAAATCCGTCCTTCGCGGGTTAAGGATATCTGTCGGTGCATCCGGCGAAAAAGGCTGCACCCCAAATAATCCTCAAGCGATTTAATCGAACGACTCACCGCTGCGGGCGTCACACTCAGCTCATTAGCAGCGCTGACAAAACTTCCTGTTTGCGCTGCCATGACGAAAGTACGCAGTGCATTTAGTGGTGGTAATTTAGGATCCATCGACGCAACCTAAGGTAACAAAAACTCAGCCAAAGACTAAGAATAACTTAGTTGTAAGTCAATAAATTAAGTTAAATAGTAAATTCAGTACAGCATTAATTGACGAATTATATGTCAAAAAATCCTTAAGGGGACAGCTATGACCGAGAGACGTAGAAAATTCTATGCTTGGGGCTTTGAGGATCAAAGTGCCACACCCGAAGAGATGAAGCCGGTTCTGGATACTTGGCACCGTACCTTCGCGGTTGATGCATTCGACGTAAAGGCCGCACCAACGCTTGATACCATCGATATGCCAGAGAGCAGAATTGCCAATTTTCCAGAGGCAATCAAAGATATTTGCCGCACAGATCGGTATGAGCGTGCGTTGCATAGCTACGGTCGGTCATTTCTTGACAGCGCCAAGATGTTTCGCGGTGATTTCCGCAATGCCCCAGATGTGGTTGCTTATCCGCGTAATGAAGAGGATGTACGCGCGCTTATCGATTGGGCGGGTGACATTGGTGCGGCGGTTATTCCTTTTGGCGGCGGATCGAGTGTCGTCGGCGGTGTGAATCCTGAAATCAACGGAACCTATGCCGGTGTGGTGACCATCGACATGTGGTACTTGAACAAGATTTTGGAATTCGACCCAGTGTCGCGTTCTGCGCGTGTGCAGGCGGGGGTGTATGGACCCGACCTAGAAACACAGCTAAAAACCCATAACGTCACTTTGCGTCACTATCCCCAAAGCTTTGAGCTTTCGACTCTGGGCGGCTGGATCGCAACCAGGGCTGCCGGTCACTATGCGACACACGGCACCTACATCGACGATTATGTCGAAAATATCCGCATGGTTTCGCCAAGCGGCATCAGCGAAAGCCGCCGTTTGCCCGCCTCTGGCGCTGGTCCGTCACCCGACCGTTATGTGATGGGCACAGAAGGATCCGTTGGAATCATCACCGAAGCTTGGATCAGAGTCTTGTCCCGTATCAAGCACAAGGCAAGCAAGACAGTTACCTTCGCTGAATACGATCAGGGCGTCGAAGCTGTCCGTGCGATCTCACAATCTGGACTTTACCCAGCGAACTGCCGCCTCATCGATGCGCTTGAAGCTAAATTGACCGGAGCTTTCGATGGTAGCCGTCCCATCCTAGTCTTGGGATATGAAAGCTCACATTACCCGGTGGATCAGCTGATGGACTTAACTGTTGATCTGTGCCGAGAATTTGGGGGAACTCCAGTGGATGAGACAGAACAGGGACGCAACAGCGTGGCTGGTCAATGGCGCAATGCCTTCATTCGCGGCCCATATTATCGTGAGCATATGACTTCGCGCGGAATATGTCGTGAGACCTTTGAAACGGCTGTGTGCTGGAACAATTTCAAAGAACTGCACAGCTCGGTCATCGAGACAGTGAATGCAGCGATCAAGCGGGTGACCGGTCGGGCGGGCACCGTCACTTGTCGCTTTACCCACGTCTATCCCAATGGCCCCGCGCCGTACTTCACGTTCCATTGCCTTCCAGACCGTGAGCGAATGGGCGAGCAGTGTATGGAAATTAAAATCGCCGCCTATGATGCTGTGATGAAGGCAGGGGGCACGATCACCCACCACCATGCCGTTGGCAGACTGCACATGCCTTGGTATGAAAAACAGCGCCCGGCGCCAATCGGCGCTGCATTCACTGCGGCAAAGAAATCACTTGATCCCAAGTCAATTATGAACCCCGGGGTGATCATCTCTGAACAGAGGGGAAACCCATGACTTTGCCGCTTGACGGCCTGCGGGTTCTTGATCTCTCGCGCATTCTTGCAGGGCCAAGTTGCACGCAGACCTTGGGCGATTTGGGGGCGGATGTCGTCAAAATTGAAAGGCCAGGCATCGGTGATGACATTCGCGGATGGGGCCCACCCTTCCTGAAGGATCGGGATGGAAACGACACCCGCGAAAGTGCTTATTTCATGTCCACAAACCGTAACAAGCGGTCTTTGACAGTTGATATAGGATCAGACGATGGCCTTGAAATCATCCATGATCTTATCGATAAAAGCGATGTTCTGGTCGAGAATTTCAAGGTTGGTGATCTCAAGCGTCGTGGACTGGATTGGGGGTCGGTCCACGCACGCAACCCACGTCTTGTTTATTGCTCGATCACGGGTTTTGGACAGACTGGTCCCTATGCCGAGCGGCCCGGCTACGATTTCGTCGTTCAGGGCATGGGTGGCCTGATGAGCATTACCGGAGAGGCCGCGGGACAGCCTATGAAGGTAGGGGTGCCGATCTCGGACATCATGTCAGGGATGTATGCGGCAGTATCTATCTTGGCCGCGCTCCGTGAACGCGACCAAACCGGTGTCGGGCGGCACATTGACATTTCGTTGCTCGATTGTCAGGCTGCGTGGTTATACAATCAGGCGTCCAACTACCTTGTCGGTGGTGTTCATCCGGGGCGTTTGGGCAATGCCCATCCAAACATCGTTCCGTATGAGACCTTCGCCACCGCTGACGGCCACATAAATCTAGCCGTGGGTAACGATGGTCAGTACCGACGCCTTTGTCAGGCCATCGGACGGCCCAATCTGGCCGATGATCCGCGCTTTGTCACCAACACCCTTCGGCTAACCAATCGTGACGCCGCTTTGATCGAGATTCGTGCAGAATTGGCCAAAAAACCTTCAGCCCAATGGCTTACAGATTTGCAGGCGGCCGGGATACCTTGCGGACCGATCAACACCATCCCCGAAGTGTTCGACGACCCCCACATCCAGGCGCGGGGTATAGTTCAAGAGATTAACCACAGCGCTGCGCCAAATGTGAAAGCAAAGGTAATGCGCACACCGATCCGCATGGAAGGCCATGAGTTTGGTGTTCGCCTGCCGCCGCCAATGCTGGGCGAGCATACGGACGAAATCCTGTCCAAAATGCTTAACTATGACCCCAAAAAAATTACAGATCTGCGTGAGAAAGGCACTATATGAGTGGCGCTGCTGTACCTCTTCCCGGACGCTTTGGGATACTTTGATCGATCGCTTTAATTGTTGGGTTTGGTGATGCAAGATCGCAAAACTCGATTCCGATTGACAACGATCAACGCAGCGAAATTTGGTTGCATCTGCAGGGATTACTCGTGCGCAGTTGAAAAAAACAAGTTCACAACTGTCTCCAAAGCCCTTTTAGATGAAATCGTTGACGCGTTCTAAGATAAATCCAGCCTGACGCTGGACCAAATGGGAGGAAAGTTGATGAGGTTAAAATTTGAACTGACTGTGGGCACAACGCTCTTAGGGTCAGGATTCATCAGAAAAACTCAGTTTGAGTCCATGGGCGATCCGGTACAGCGTAGGAGATGCAACAATGACCACACATTTATTCACTTTGGACAACATCGGCCCGCGTGGCCCCACCACGGGCGAAGCCTTCGTCGCGCCCACGGCTGTGCTAATCGGCGATGTGCAGATCGAGGCCGACGTTAGCATCTGGTTTGGTGCCATCCTGCGCGCCGACGATGCCACTATCTATTTGGGCACAGGGTCGAATGTTCAGGACAACTGCGTGCTGCATGTCGATCCCGGCTTCCCCATCCATATTGGTGTCAACTGCACCATCGGGCATCGCGCGATGATCCACGGCTGCACCATCGGTGACGGCACGTTGATAGGCATGGGCGCGACCATCCTCAATGGTGCCAAGATTGGCAAAAACTGCCTAATTGGCGCAGGCGCGCTGGTCACCGAAGGCAAAGAGATCCCCGACAACACTCTGGTCGTTGGAAGCCCTGGCCGCGCGGTTCGTAAGATCGATGCAGATGGTGTGGCTGATTTGGAAAAAGCTGCGGAACTTTATCGTCTCCGCTGGCGCCGCTTTGCTGGGGGGCTCCAATCCGCCACCCTGCCCGTCGGCATCACCACCTTGAAAGGTCTTTGATCTGGTTGCGAGGCTTGATCGGTCGCGCTGGCAGCAATCTTTTCCTCGACGGCAGCAATCTGCGCCTGGGTCTCGGCGATGGCGATGCTGCGGTATTCATAGAGAGTACAGCAAAGTGCGGGGCCGGTGCCGCGTGCGGCTATTGATGGCACGTTCAGGATATGGACACTGTCTGTAATATTGTTCAGCTGAAGGTTCGGCTTTTGGGGATCAGTCCGATGATCTGGCGTCGTGTGATGGTCCCGACAACAATTACCTTACGCGAGTTGCAGGGGTAGTGTGTGGATGCCCCCGGTTTTGCAAGGATTTTCTGATCTGTCTGGACAAGATTGATTGCGGTCGTGTGTCAGGCCTCAAGTTGCAGCTTTTCGCACGCCGCGGGCCAAGATGGTTCGTTCGCTGATCGGGTCCAATTCGATTCCGCGGGCTTTATGCGCCCTACCCCTATCAAGCAAAAGACTGCAGGTCTACCTAAAAATCTCGATCAATCTGATCCGGAAGCTCGTCAAACAGGATCACCCGCCCGTCGCCGCTGCTTGGACTGTTGACCAGCACAAACGGCACATCCGCCCCATCTTTCTCATAGATGCAGCGGTACTTCATCTGGCCGTCGAGCGGATCGCGCACGATAGCTGTACTTGATCCCTTGGTCGATCCAGGCCTCGACGCCTGCGGGCGTCACCAAGGACATGGGCTGCCCATCCAACAGCAACGTTTTCCCCACGTTGAATACTTCATCCATCTTTCGGTCTCCTCTGTTTGTCCTGTCATATCGCGTCACAGGCTGTGGCCTTCGCCACGATCCCTGTCCCGCGTGTTTTCGTTTTCGTCATCATCGCGCTCCTGCTCGCGGTCGTTGTCCGGTTCCAGCCGCTCGCGCGGCTTGTTCAAAACGTCCTTTAGCCGTTCATTGACGGACGGCTTGCGATGCTCGCGCTCGATGTCCTCGGAACGGCCCTGCCTTTGACGCTGGGCCGGGGTCCGCGATGTCAACGCCGGAGTAAAAATCCACCACTGGCCGGAGTAAAAAT
>TARA_R110001606_G_scaffold6457_3_pt1 | contig 12220 bp, 5 predicted proteins | sample TARA_R110001606 | Tara Oceans TARA_R110001606 (sample SAMEA4398315) | marine metagenome | biome: Polar Biome; feature: [SRF] surface water layer (ENVO:00010504); material: water (ENVO:00002006), including particulate matter (ENVO:01000060) such as... | depth 5 m
TGATCAACAAAATTCAGATGGTACTAATATTCTTGATCCAACCGGTGCTACAGGCGGTACAATGCAAAAGCAAGTTGTAAATAAGCTTGAAATACGTATAGGTAATGATAAGCCAAAAAGCACGAATGCTTCTTATAACCACTATCAAAACTCAGCTGGTAACACAGAAATATTGGCAAGCCAACTTTGGGCGTTAGAAACTCTTTTGTGCAAAAAAGGAGTAAACATACTTACTGCAGGTGAAGAATTTGATACTTTGCAATACTTAGACCCTACAAGTAATACTCAATTATCGCTAGCACAGTTGCAAGCCCTTTACGGTCCTAATGGCACTGGCGAGTTAGAGCTAATATACGACCCTGCAACAGGACAGCAACAATATGCTATTAATGGTGTTCTAGCACAGTCACCTCCTATCTCCTCAAGGCCATCAGTTCCTGATGCCACTGTTCCTGCGTGGGTAGAAGTAAATCAAGGTGGCTTAAACGATTGGCATCTTTCTACAGCTGCTAATGTTATTGGAGCAAATTCAGCGAATGCGCTAAGTAACACGAATCTAACCTCTTCTACTGAAGAATGGTTTGGACCAAATAACTCTGCTACTACAGTAAATGCTAGTGGTATTGTACAACCCTTGAATGGTGCTACTGGAAGCTACTCAAGCCCTGGCTCTGCTAATTGGATTGAACCTACTTGGTTTAATGGTGGAGGTTCACAACCTGCTGGTGCTCTTTCATATCCTTTTGATCCAAGCAGTGATATACAATTACCCGGTGGTGGTGTTGGCTCAAACAACTCTTTTACAACTCCAACCGCGGGCGTTCCGGATACTTACACTATTGAAAATGAATACTTGGAGATAGATCAATCTACTGGAAATAATACTAGTTTTATGCTCAACCATCATATTACAGGCACTCCTTTTGAGCTTAACGAATGGTATCTTGTTGATATTGAATATCAAACTGACAATTATGATGTATTTTCTGAAGCAAGCGGAGCGCCAGTTATTGGTAGTTACTACCAAGGTGGTACAAATGATGATGGTCTAGTTTCTGTAGTTGGTGTTGTTGACCAAGCTATAAGTGTATCTAATTTTAACACAACAACATCTATACCTATAGATGTTAATGGAATTGGCGTGTTAAGTGGTGGTAGTAATAACAGGCAAATTACCTGTATACCTGTATGGAGAGATGATTATAGTAATAGTAGATGGGTTTTAAGAGCTGTATTTCAAGTGCACCCTAACAGTAATGTTAATAGTGGTGCTTTTTTAGATCACCTTACTTTAAGGTTTTACAATTTTAAAAACGAAGCTTTAAAAATACAAAAAATAATTACAAGAAATGTAAGTGCATTTCAAAACACTGGAATAGCAGAAGGTTGGACAAAGCCAGCTATATATGATAAATATCATACTTTTTCTGATGGATTTCAAATAGCCGGTATCACAGGTAAATCAAACATGTACTATAGTGTAAATAAATTATCTTGGGATAATGTGCCTAAATTAGATGCAGACGGTGTAAATGCTTCAAACTATATGTCAAATTTATCCGCCACTCCATCAAACTTAAATCTTTGGACACTTAAGTTTACCGTAAGTGACAACGAGTTTCTTGCTCCTGGTAACTTTAGTGGAGAGCTTGGTCTTAGAGTGACAACTTCTGACTATGATGGTAATGGTAACGCTGCTGGTATAATTGTTGAAGACATTGTAGCTGTTGGTGATTACATAGTTCAATTTGATTTAGATGGCGCTACTGCCCCTGTTATGATACAAGGAACTGCTACAGCGTCAGCCTACACACCCTCCTCCACTTTTAACGTGGTAAGATTTTACAACGCTAGCAGTTCAAACACACTTACAGCTGCAGTTAGCCAAATAGAGCTTACAGACTTACAAGAAGTTTTTTCTGGTGCAGAGATTGGGTCTTGGAATTATGGTGGTTTTGAGCCAACAATAGATCAGTATATTGTTTACGATGTTACAGATCAAAGAATTCAGTTTGAAAACGCTCCTCTTTTTGATAGCTCGTTTGTTGGTGTAAATCCAGTTATGGTTAATCAGTTAATAGAAGCTCCCTTAAATAGATACGAAACTTACGAAGTTAGCTTTTCATATTCTATAGAAAATTCATCTGGCGGTATTGGTGATGGAGAGCTATGTATGTATTATTTTAATAGCAGTGGGTATGGCTTTGTAATAAAAAACATAGGCCCAAACCCTGAGTACTCTAACAATGGTGTTTTTACAAACATTACAGATGGGCTTAGCTCTACAACAAACGCAAACAATAACACAGAATATTTAATAACTCAAAAAGTTACAATTACAGCTTTGTCAACTATAGAAGTAGACGATATAAATGTTAATCCTTTAATAAACACATTAGTTATTAGGAAGCAAAATGAAAACGATCCTAATAGTGAGGTTACAGCTTGGATTGATAATATTTCTATACAGCTATTTCCTTTGCCAAATGAAGAAAATGTTACAATTTCTTTTAGCGAAAAAACAAACGGCTGGACTAGTTTTAAATCTTTTATACCAGAAAGCGGTGTTAGTTTATCAAAAAAATACTTTACGTTTAATCAAGCTAAGCTTTATGAGCACTACGTACCTACTATTGATAATATTAGAGATGCAAGCTTTACTCCTGAAAACTCTAATAATTATAATAATTTTTACGGCCAAAAATATAATTCTACTATTAAAGCCGTTTTAAACGCAGAACCTTCTATTATAAAAACTTTTAACACACTAAGCTACGAAGGTAGCCAAGCCTACGTCACTAAACCTACTAACACAATTATCAATAATGTATTGCACGGTGCTATAACTATTAATAACGCTAAAGCTGTGCTTGCTGATATAGATGGTTGGAGTGCTATAGAAGTTAAAACAGATTTAGACGAAGGCAGTTTAAACGAGTTTATTAAAAAAGAAGGAAAGTGGTTTGGTCCAATAAAAGGGATTGAAGACACAGGAACAACCGCTAATTTACGCACATCTAACTTTAGCGTTCAAGGTCTTGGTAAACCAACAGTAATAACACTAGAACAATAAATAGCTTAATATGTCATATCATAATTCATCATCTAGTTCTTACAATACGTCTAGCACTTCTCAAAGACAAGCAGCTGCTGTGCCTTCTGAAATATTAGCTTTAAATGATGAAGAAATAACTGAAAACGTTAGGCTTTCTAGCGAGATAATTAGTAATATATCAAGCTTTGAAATAGATACTACTGATATGCCAACAGGCGTTCAAAGTAGATTTTTTAATATAAAAGGAGAAATTGGAGCTAAGTTTTTTATGGTTATAACCTTAGCTAATAGCTCAAAGTTTTACAACTTTGTAGAAGAGGCTTTTGAAGATGGTCACAGCAGTGCAAGTAATTTAATAATAACTTTATCTAAAAATCATCATAGAGGCACTGTTAATTTTCCAAGCGGAGGCGGTGATTTTGTTTTTAAAGTAATAGCACTGGAAAACACAACAATTTTTAATAGTAAAAAAGTAGCAATTACAAAGTCTATATTCAAAGCTGGTGGCAATGTTACAGTAACTTTTAGCCCTTTTTCTGGAGTAGCTAATGCTTATGATGCTTTTACCACGTTCACATGTGTAGGCTACGATCAAGCTGTTACTTCTGAATTTGAATTAAATTTAACTAACACTGAAAACGAATCCAATGGGTTTGGCTTAACAACAGTAAGCAAAGATTCTGCTAGCGAAATTACTGAAGATCAGTTTTTTTATTCAGTTACAGATACTGTTAGTGGTGCTACTAGCTCTTTAGATACAGTGATTGTAAATGATTTAACAGGTATAATTGTTGGAACTGAAATTCACGGCGTTAGCAGTGGTAGTTTAGCTGGAACTCCATCTGTAATTAGTATTGACACTATTACCAAGAAATTAACCCTAAGCGCTGCTCAGTCGTTTGCCGATGGCATAACTTTAACGTTTAGGTCTTATGGTCAAGAAAATATTGAAAATGCGGCAGGTATTGTTTTTAGTATATTTAGGTTTCCTATTTTTACACAAGGCTCTTTCACAGAGTTTAAAACTAGATTAGATCATTCAGGAGGAGCTACCGCTATTACTGTAGATGGTACTTATGGTATACCTGCTGGCGTAGAAATTGCTGGACGTGGGATACCAAAAAACACTACGATTTCACAAGTTAATCAAGCTGATACAGACGCAACTGGCAATGGCCTTATTACAGTCTCAAATACTCTAAAGCTAGTTGTAGGAGAAAAATTAATTTCAAACTCTTTTACAACAGCTAAAATAAAAGGAGCAGCTACTGTTAGTACTTTTCCAACCGCAAACACAAATATATTTCTTGATTTAGACAAAATTATAACAGTAGGAGAAGCAACATAAAAATAAAAAATGCCATATTATAAAATAGAATTTACAACAAACCCAATAGATAGTGGAGTTTCGCGACACGATCGCCTGTATTATGCTAACGAGACTAACGGAGTGCTTGACGCAAATGTTTATGCGGGCAACGTAGTCGCGGTTAGCCCTTCATCTGTAACTGTAGAGTCTATACTTGGTGTTGGCTTAGGTATAGGTGCTCCGGGAATAACTCCTTATGTATTTTTTGCTAAGCCTAAAAACATAAATGAATCTAGCGTTAAAGGTTATTATGCGGATTTAACCATGCAAAACTCAACTGATAAAAAAGCAGAATTATTTTCTGTTGCCTCACAGGTAAGTCCTAGTAGTAAATAAAGAGCAATAAGTGTGACTATAAAGTTACAATTAAATTAAATAAAATGAATGTTAGAAAATTTAACAAAAACAATGACTACAAAGAGCTTTGTCAGTGGTGGGTAGACTGGGGAGTAGAAGTACATCCAAAAGAGGCTTTATCTAATAATGGTCTTATTGTAAGTAAAGATGGCATTGATATATGTAGTGGATTTGTGTATAGCACGGATAGTTACATTTGCTTTTTAGAGTTTGCTACAATGAATAGAAATACAACAAAAAAACAAAGAGAAGGAGCTTTAGCACAACTATTTACCTCAGCGTTAGAGTTGGCTAAATCTTTAGGTTTTAAACTAGCGATGACTTTTGGTGAAGACAAGCATGCTAGAACAGCTCCTAAACTTTACCAATGGAGAGAAGAAAATTTTAATGATGCTGTTTCAAGAAACATATCTCAATACTGGAAAATATTAAACTAAAAAAATAAATTATGCCTTGGGTACCACTAGTAATTGCGGGATCAAAAATGATATCTGCTAACAAGCAGAGAAGGTCCGCGCAGCGAAACGCTGATAGAGCTTTTGAATATCAAAAAGAAAAAGACGCTCTTTTAGAAGAGCAAAAACAAGCTTATAGAGACATTAAGTTTACAAATCCTTATAAAAACATGGAGAATGCTTTTGAAGGTTTACAAACTAGCTTTACTAATTTAGCTGATAGTGCTACAAATAAATTTGCTGGAGGCAAAAATGTGTACGAAGGTATGGAAAATAGGTTTGAAGACGCAACCGTTGATATGCAAGCTGCTAATTTTCAAGCTGAACAAGGACAGCAACAAAGAGCAAACATATTACAAGGTTTAAGAGGTGCTGCTGGTAGCAGCGGTGTTAGCTCTTTAGCTCAAACGTTAGCAAACGCAGGCTCTTTACAATCTCAACAAATATCTGCCGGTATAAGCCAACAAGAAAGACAAAATAAAATGATGGCTGCTCAAGAAGGCTCTAGAATAGATATGGCTCAAAGAGGAGCTTCTGCACAACTACAACAAATGGAAATGAGTGGAGCTGCAAACCTTCAAGCTATGCAGCTTGATGGCGCTAGCCAAGCTAGAAGCCTAGGTATTGGTAGACAAAATTTAATTGCTCAAGGTGCTGGGGCTGCTGATATGGCTGAAAGAGGTGGTGAAGCAATGCTTCAAGAAGCTGAAATGAGTAGACAGTCAACACTACTTGGAGTTGCTTTTGGAGAAGCATCGGGGGCCAATGAAGGTTATCAACAAAGCTTGACAAACCAACAATATGCTAATAATAGCGCTCAGCAAATGCAAAACGATTCTCTTAGTACTTTTGCAGAATTTGACTACAGTAGTTTATCGTAAATAAAAAATAACAATATGGCAAAATTATACGGAACAGCAGATGCAACAATAGTAAACGCTGCCTTTAGATACGGTCGATCTAATGTGGCTAAAGATATGGAAAAAGTTTATGCGCAGAGAACAGCGATATCAAGAGAGTTTGCAACTGATATTAGTAAAGCGTACGACAAGCTTTACGAAGAGCACAATCTTGATTTAGATAAAAGTGTTGATTTGGCTGGTGTTACTAGAGATAAGCTTACTGCAGGTACGTTTTCAAACGACCACATGTTAGACATGAACGAAGATATTGTTCAAGATTTTAGAAAACAATTTGACGCTTTAGATAAAAAAGATAATAAAGGTAGAGCTAGATTAATGGCTAAAATAAACAACTACCACCAAAATATGCAAAACAGCGGCGAGATGTTTCAAAGCATGGTATCTAACTCCGCTAACAACAAACTATTAAGTGATCTTAGTTCAGATGAAAGAAAATTATTTAACTTAATAATGGAAGATGGCGTTAACAATACTTCTGTTACTAAGGGTACTTATGATAATGAAATAAACGATATAACGTATACTTTACCTGGTACAGACGTTACAATGACTATGGGTGAAATAAACAAGCGTATGACAGCTCATAACCCTGAGTTTTTAGCTGCACCACAAAAAATATTTACTGATTTTCAAGAGTATGCTTCTAAGAAAAAAGGTTTAATGACGGCTCAAGATGGTAAAAGACTTAAAAAAAGTTTTAACGATCTTTTAGTTGGAGATGATCAAATAAGAATGGTTGCTAATGAAAAATTTGGTGACATGGATTTTAGTTTTCAAGAGGTTTTAACTGGCCAAGCCAAAGATCCTCAAACTGGAGAGCTTAATACAGAGCTTATAAATATTATGTATGATGAGCTAGATAAGTTAGGTGGTATTGATGTTAATAACGATAATAAAATAGACGAAGCTGACGATGCGTTAATTGCTGAAGCAAGAAAAAACAATCAAACCTTTGTTACTGGAGAAAATGGATTTTCTTTAATAGAAGAGCTTAAGAAAGATAAATCAAAGTATAGAGATTTATTAAGTTCTTTTTTAGTAAAAACAGCTGCTGATGACTTTTATGGTATGGGTATAGATCAGCGTAAAACTAGCAAACAAGTTGGACCTGGAGGAAATGTTATTATTAATGGTGCTAATTTAAAGCGTGATACCTTTAACGCGACGTACGGTCTTTTTGCGAAAAAAATACACCCAAACAATGTTTCAGATGGTTTATATTCTTCACCTAGCGGAAAGTCAGTTAAAGTTGCAGGCGGTAAATACTACGTTGTTGGCGAATCAGGTGAATTTGACATGGAAAACCCTGTAACTTATAGAGATATAGCAGTTATGGATGGCTGGTCAAATTACGTGGAAATGCCGCAGGAAAAACAACAGTACGAAGTTGGTAAAGAGTATAAAAGAGGAGGTAAAACTTTTAGATACAACGAAGACGGATCATTTACAGAAATAAAATAATATATATGCCAGAAAATATTTCGATGGACGATTTTTTATCTTTAGCGCCAGACGTTGAGGAGAATAAAGAAAACGAAGAGAATAAAGAAAACAATATATCAATGGATGAGTTCTTAGCGCTGGGAAAGTCAACAGACCCTGCGTTAAAAGATACGGATTCAGGGTCGGACAATGGTTCTTTGGGTTTACCAAAGGTAAGTAAAGAAGATGTAAAAGAAACAGAAGAAGTTGGAATAAAAGCTCTTAGAGAAAAGTTTAGTGGTCTAGGTTTTACTTTTAAAGAAAGTGGCCAGTTTGGAGACTATATTCAAATAATAGCTCCCGCAGAAATAAATGAAGATGGTACCGCAGCGCTGCCTAAAACAATTGAGGTTGATTATGATGTTTTTTGGGGTAGTAAGCAAAAACAAGCGGATAAAGCAAATAGCTTTATACAAGAGCATTACAAAAAAGGAGAAGATCAAAACGGTATTAGCGCTAGTTTGTATTCGGCTACTATAAAAAATACAGAAAAAGAAGAAACTTCATTTACTAACGAAGATGGTAGTGCAAAAAAAGTAGCTGATCTCACGGGTGCTGAGCTAGAAGAGCATCAAAGCTTAATGTTTTACGAAATGATGCAAAACCCCGATGTATACAAGGATGTTGTAAAAAGTACAGAAGAAGATTTAAAAGCTTATACTGCCGAGCAAACTAGTAGGTTATCTAAAAAACATAACATTAACAGCTACGAAGGTAGAGAAGACGCTAACAAAGAGCTAATGGCTTTGGTTAAGAAAAAGAACCAGCAACTTATTATGGCTAGCCCTGAGTACCAAAAAGTAATAAAAAGTGTAAATGCAGCTGTAACAAGTAAATATGGAGGTAAAGATATACAAGGATCCGCTATAAATAGAAAATATTATTTAGAGGCTGAAGACAAGTATTTAACTGTAGCTCCATTTATAAGAAAAATACCAGGTGTAGGAGATGCCCTTGGTGATATTGTTCATGGAATGAGCGTGGGTTTGACTCAACAGTTAAAAGGGGATAATGAATACAGAAATATTATTGCTGCAGGTACTACGCTTAACGAACAAAAGTCTGAGCTTGGCGAGTTAAAACAAAAAATTAAAGATGGCGGTTCTTTAAACGAGGAAATTGTAAAATACTCTAATAAGCCTAGCATTAAGGATAACATGACAACAGTGGTATACGAAGGTACCGTGGGTGATAGAATAAAAGAATTAGAAGGTAAAATTCCAGAGCAACTAAACATTATTCAAGGTGGCGTTTCTAAATCAGCGTGGTTTCAAAAGAAAATATCCGCACTTGATCCAGCTAAAGTATTTGACGAATCTATATTTAACCCGCAGGTTACTACTGATGAGTTTCAAAAAATGGTTGGAACACAAATAACACAAATGCTTGGTGGTATTTTTATGTACCCAACATTTGCTCAAGAAGCCGGAGGAATTGCTACGGAAAGCGCTCAGATTGAAGCGGCTAGAAAAAGCTTTCCTAATCTAGAAGATAAAGAAGCTATAGAGGCATTTGGCCAACTACCTGATAAAGCAAGAACAAGAGCTATAGTTCAAGTGATAGATAATGGTGAGGTTGATTTTGGACCAGCAGTGCTTAACGGTGCTAAAGCTGCTTCTTTAGATATTGTTTCAAACGTTTTTGTAATAGCAAAAGGAGCAAAGTTTATACCAAGATCGGTTTTGCAAGACGCTTTGAAAGGAAGGTTTAAAAAAATATTGTTAAGCAAAGGGGCTAAAGGTATTTACGCTGCCACAGGTGTTGAAACTGTAACAGAGTCTTTGCAAGAGGGGCTCAATATATCGGGTGTTGCTGATGCAACTGGTTACATAGAGGGTGGAAGCATGTTTAGCGAGCAAAACGTTTTGAAGATGGCTGAAGGAGCTGCGCAAGCATTTTTAACAACTCCGTTTTTAACCGCAAGTGGTAAAGTTGCCGCGACTGGAGGAAAAGAGTTTAGTGCTTTAGTTCTTGAAAATCCTAAACAAGCTAGAGCTATGGTTAACGCAAAGAAAAAGCAGTTAGACCAAGCCTTAGAGGATCAAGTCCTAACAGAGGAAGAGCATGAAAATGAAATAGATAATCTGTACGCTATAGAAGATATAGTTAACAATACAGATCAGTATAATAAAATGAATACTGATCAAAAGCAAGCTACCATTGACCTTCTTGTTAAAAGAAAAAAAGCAGAACAAACTTTTACAGAGCTAAAAGCTTCTCAAAAAAAGCTCAAAGGAGAGGGAATTACAACTTCAATTGTAGAGACTCTTCAAAACGAAAGAAAACTTGCTGATGCTGAAGCTGCTTACAAAAAAGCTCAAGATAACATAGCTAAACAGGTTTATAAGTCTCAATACTTAAACGATGCATCATTAGCGCAGTACATAAATGACAGTAACGAAGGTACTTTTAAAGGCAAAAAATTTAAAAGATTTAAAGATAAAAAACAGGCTAATGAATATTTTCAAAAGTTCTTTAAAAACGATAAATGGCTTAACACCGCTGAAGATATATCAAATACAATAAAAGAATTTCAAGAAAAAGGCTTAACAGTTGAAGATGCTAAAACAAATGCTTTTATCCAACACGCAAAACATGGAGATCCTCAAGTTCTACAACAAATACTTGACATGAGAAGATTGTGGGACGGTGAAACAAGTGCTGCTACGCTTGATAACAATGCTTGGACTATAGACGAAAACATAATGAAGCGAATAGACGATGGTGATATAGCTTCTATGAATGTTTTTCATCACGAAGGATTACATTTGATACAGAACGATATGAGTATTGATGAGATTATGGATATGCAGCAAGCTATAGAAAAAGAGCTATTGAACACTAATGACCCGGCACTTAAAAAAATATATAATGTAGCTCAGCTTCAATTCGCTAAAAGATATGGGAGTTTAAAAAATAGTGACCCTAGGTACTATCAAGAGTGGATGGCAAATCTTTCTGATGTAATGAAGTTTTATGCTGTTACTAACTTTAATGAAAACAATATTTCAACCTGGTCTAATATTGGTAGTATATTTGGTAACGCATTCAAAAAGAAAACACAAATGGTAGGTCGCGACTGGACTAAGTTTGATGCGGGTAATGCGGTTCAGTATATTCAAAAATGGAACAGCTTCCAAGGAGCAGGAACTGACGTAACGGCTGTTAGAATGCCGCGAGTCAAAGTTAATACCGATCAGGAAGACAAAGTGTCAGAAGGACAAGTTTTAGCTTCAGAGGGCGTCTATAAAGAAATAAACGATGCGTTTTTAGACTACGTTGATATTGATAGAGAGACAGCTTCAAACTTAGCAGCAGACATGATGCAAGGTATTGTGTTTGATCGCTTGATAAAACTAAAAAATGCTAGCCTTATAGAGGGCTTTAGCGATAAAGACTTAGAAGAAATTCAACTTCAATTCACAGGACCAACAAAAGATTTACCTAGTAAGCTACAAAAAAGAGGTGCAGTTGGTTTGCTAAAAGGCTTTGACTTAGCATTTAAAGGTGGCGTAATGGGTTATTTCAACGCTGAGATTAGAGGTAGAAAAATGCTAGATATGCGTCTTCAAGAATTTGTAGAAAATCATCCTAAGTATGGTAATATTCAAGTTTCTTTGCAAGAAGAAGGTATAGCCAAAGCCGTTGAGAGTCAAAATGACTCTTTATCGCCTGAGGATATAATGATTCAAAAAGAAGAAGCAAAGAAAAAGAGCGAGAAAAAGAAAAAAGAAAACGTAATGCTTCACGAGGAGCTTACTAGAAGAGGTTTTCAAGGCTCTAAAGAAATTCATAATTATCTTGTTGCTGAGTACGCAAAACTACATAAGGCTGGTAAACTAGAAGGCATGTCACTAGTTGATTTAAAAAGTATTGGAGAAGCTAAGATACAAGAGCTATTTGGTGTTAAGCCTAAGCCAGGCAACTTGAGCAAGCCTGATGTTAAAGCTTCTCAAATGGCTGTTAAAAAATTAGGTAAAGACTTTTTTGTTAACTATGTTTTTGGTAAGCACTACACTGATGGTATAGCATTAAGAGATGCGACTGGTAAAGCTGTTTTTGATAATAACGGTGATTTAGTTATAGATCCAAAGACAAAAGGAAATGCAACTGGTTTACCTCAAGTATTACAATCAGAAAGACCAACCAAAAACAATGGCTTAAAAGAAGTTAGAGATACGTTTTTTGAACCAATTAAAAGAGGTAAAAATCTTAAGCTAAAAAGAATAAAAGATTTTGATGATAATTACTTTTTTGAGAAGTATGGTGTTTTAAGCGACGATCCTAACTTGTATAAAAAATCAACTAATATTAGTCAACTACACAGAGGTACGCACGCTAGGGTTTTACAAATTATGTCAAGCCAAGCTGCTAGGCAGGTTTTACCTCAAGGTAGATCGTTTGACTTACTAGCCGATGGTTTAAGTGAAGTTATGTTTAGTGAGGCTATGGTTCTTATGGATGAAAATACTTTTACCGAAGTGTTTGCCGCACTGCCATATATAGGTGCTAGAATCAAGCCTTTTGTTAATGACTACACTAAGGGTCGTTTAAAAACAGCTATAGAAAAATCTTTACC
>TARA_R110001606_G_scaffold440_5_pt1 | contig 12208 bp, 21 predicted proteins | sample TARA_R110001606 | Tara Oceans TARA_R110001606 (sample SAMEA4398315) | marine metagenome | biome: Polar Biome; feature: [SRF] surface water layer (ENVO:00010504); material: water (ENVO:00002006), including particulate matter (ENVO:01000060) such as... | depth 5 m
AGCATTTGCTGTGAATACAGCTATAAGAATGGCTTATGAAGGTAAAAAAATTGTATTCTTTGCGCTAGAAATGAGTAAGCTACAGATAATGAGAAGAATTATCGCTAATGTAGCTGAGGTTGATAGTAATAAAATAAAGTACGGAACGTGCAGCGATCAAGAATTAAACACGATAAGTTCAGTACGAAACCTAGACTTTTTGAATAACATAAAATTATATGACGGATCTCAAACTTTGAACACTATTTCGAGCATAATTAACGATCACAAATCAAGTGAAGAATGCGACTTTGTTATTATAGATTATTTGCAAAAGATACAGACACCAGACAGTAAGAGTAGGTACGAGGGTGTCACTGAAAACAGTAACGGTGTGAAGCTATTATGTCAAAACTTAAAAATACCGATACTAGCATTAGCACAGTTGAGCCGAGATAGCGGCAGAGGCGGCAAAAGACCTACATTACCAGACATTAGGGAGAGCGGTGAAATTGAGCAAGACGCTTCAATAGTCGGTTTCTTGCATAGACCAGAATATTATGGCGAAGAAATTACATATAATGGAAATGACAGTAAGGATGTTTGTGAATTTATTGTGGCTAAAAATAGAGAGGGTGAAATAGGAGTTTATGACATGAGGGTTGATCTAAAATTTAGTAAGTTTATAGGATAAAACAAGAAAATGAAAAAACTAATCGCAAAAATTAAACAGCGCATACGCTGGGGTAAAATGAATGACAATGACAAATTTCTGCTGAGTCTAGGAGTTGAAATCACCAATGATTATATTCACAGCAGATCCTTTAGAAGAATCATTGATAAGACTCAATATGGTAAATTAATACAGTCAAGAATTAAAAACTGGAATAAGAATAAAAATGTTTAAATTTTGTCTAAAATGCTGTAGAATGACTCAATGGAAAAACCACAAATGCAAGGAGTGTAAATGAGTTATAAAAGAATTTTTAAATTTAATTTCTGGAAATACAAATTTAGAATATATAAAAAACAATGAAAAAAACTTGTTTGATCTCGTTTAGTGGTGGAGAAACTTCGGCTTATATGGCTAAGTGGCTACTAGAAAACAAATCTAATGAATATGATTTCGTGAGTGTTTTCGCAAATACTGGACAAGAAAATGAAGAAACCTTAAAGTTTGTTGATCAATGCGACAAAGCATTTAATATGAATCTAGTTTGGATTGAAGCTAAAATAAATCAAGAATTAGGAAAGGGTACTCGCTGGAATATTGTGAACTACGAAACCGCTTCAAGAAATGGAGAGGTGTTTGAGGACGCTATAAAAAAATACGGAATACCAAATCTGAATAATAACTGGTGTACTAGGGATCTGAAAATATATCCGATACATAACTTCATGAAATTAGGTTTAAAGTTGACTAATTATGACACAGCTATAGGTATAAGAGTTGATGAAATTGATCGTGTTAGTAAAAACAGAGTTAAGGATCAATTCATATACCCTCTTGTCAGTATGAAACCAATGACCAAACCTCAAATAAATAAGTTCTGGTCAAACCAGTCATTCAGATTAAATTTAAAAGGGTATGAGGGTAATTGTAAAGCGTGTTGGAAAAAATCTTTTAATAAGCTCATGACTATAGCTGTAGAAAAACCAGAATATTTTGACTTTGTTATTGATATGGAATCAAAATATGCTGACTATATACCACCTCAAAAAGCAGCTTCTTTAGAATCACCTAATAACTTTTTTAGACAAAACAAATCAGTCATAGACATTTTCAAGGAAAGTAGAAAACCATTTAAAAAAAGTAAAAACGATGCAGACATTTATGAATATCAGACGAGTATGTTCGGATATGATCTTGACTCAAGTAATGGATGTGATGAAAGTTGTGAAATACACTAATGAAAAAATGCAAAAATTGTAAGACTCCATTTAGTCCTAGATTTTCTACTTTAGAAAAATACTGCTGGGATCTGGAATGTAAAAGCATAGAAGCTATGCAAAAGCTATCTAAAATAAAACAGCGTGAACAAAAAGAAAAACGTCAAGAAACTAAACGTATCAAAGAATCATTAAAAACGCTCTCACAGCTTAAAAACGAGCTTCAAAAGCTGGTAAATACTTATGTCAGAATGCGAGACAAAGATCAACCTTGCATATCTTGTCAGAAACCTTTAGGTCAAAAATATGACGCTGGACATTTTCTGTCTGTAGGAAATTATCCGTCATGTAGGTATGATCTTAGAAATATAAATGCTCAGTGTGTTTCTTGCAATCAATTTAAAGGAGGTGCAGTTCACGAATACCGACCTAATTTAATTCAAAAGATCGGAGAAACCAGCTTCAACGATCTATACGATAATAGGCATCAAGAAAACAAATATTCAAGACCAGAAATACTTGAATTAATTGCCTTGTATAAAGTAAGGATCAAAAATAATTTATAGTCGCTTAACATTTTTTTTTTAAAAACATTAGGATATAACAATTTAAATTCGTTATATTTGTGATGAACATTTAAAAACACAATATGCAAGTATTTATTACAGTACCCAGAGACAAAGCCACTGAATTTGAAAGTGAGCTTAAAAAATTAGGCGCATTTGAGCGCACTAAACGGATTAAAAGTGATCCAGCAGACCATACCGTACTTTTTAAAATTCATAAAAGTAATGGTGACGAAATGCAAAAATTATCAGTAATTCAAAACACACTAAACAAGTAATAATGAGACAGACTAAAAACATTAAACAAACTGGAAGCTTCGTAAATTGGGCTATGGGTAACAATGTTACTCTACCAGAAGTAAACAAAGGTGCTACTGAATTGCACTGGTCAGACAGATCCGCTTATGAGGTTGTCTCCGTAGCTAAAGATCAAATGAGTTGCGTAATTGAACGGTACAGTCCAACAAGAGTAGATAAACACGGTATGTCAGAGAGTCAAAGTTATGAATACACTAAACTGACTGGTTATCGTAAAAACCTAGTATGGCGCAATAAAAAAGGCGGCTGCTGGTGTGAGGTTACTGATGAATTGAGAATAATTCCTAAAGTGGCTAAGTACCTAGAAACGCAAACGTCTAAATTTGCTTACTATGATCAAGTTGAGCAAGTATTCGGCAAAGACGTAGCTGACAAAGTATGGCGATATGACGAAAATGATGATCGCATTATGGAAGCGTATGAAGGCATTACCAAGATCTATAAAAACTACAGACCGATTAGCATAGTATTTGGCTACAAACAAGAATACTATGACTATAGTTTTTAATAGTAGTTTAAATTTATTATATTTACGTTGAACATTTAAAACAAGAAAAATGAAAAGTTATCCAATTTGGAATGAGGTTGAAAGCTGCCTTTACAAGAGTAAAAAAAGCTGGGGTGCAGTTGATCACACTGAGTGTAAAATCAAAGTAGGCAGCAGCGCAAAGAACAGCCAAGATCTAGCAGAAGTAAGTACGACAAAAACAGTCTTAGAGACTGAAATTTGGTTTACGTTAAAAGTTGACGGTGTCAAGGTGAAACGTGCTGTATTTGAAAATATTTATGGTAAAGCTGGAGATCATATAGAAACTGTAAAATATATATAATGGGAGTTTTTAGCTGGAAAACAAGTGACACAAAAAAAAGCATACCTAATCGTATGCAATCTATAAGACCGACATTTGAAGTGTATATGATAGATAATAAGGGTAGAGTATGGTATGATGCAGAATATAATGGGTACGGTATATTTGGCGGCAAAGACTTTTTTGAATTAGTAGCTGAAATGAACGGTGTACCTATCAACGAAGGTCACAGTTTGTATTACAAATATGATCCTAAAACACTATATCCGATGTTGGTGCAAGATCCCAAAATAGAATGGGTGAATATGATGCCTAAAGAGTGTGAATATCAAGGACATTTTTACTAAAATAAATATTATGAATGAGCCAATACTATTTTCTGAAATGAAAAAAAATGAAGATAAAATCACTTATCTACTTGAAAAGTATCCTAGTTTAAGAGACAGTGACGAGAAGCTATATGCGACACTTGTAACGCTGAAAGAGGGGGGTGGTGACATTACAAAGGGTGTAGACAAATTAAAAACTATGACAGCATTCGAATTACTTGATAGGTTAGTTTTTAACAGATACGTTAATTATACCTCAATGATCCGCTGTAGAAGATTAGTGCAGAATAAGCGCATTGATCTTAGGGGTACGTCCTATGACAGACGAAATGACAGTGATGACTATTTTAGAAACAATATAAATAAATAAATAATGCCGACAAGAAAAGCGCCAGACGTGGCTAAACGTAAAGGAATGGAATTGTATCAGAGTATTTTTGCAGTTCAACAAGAAGCGCCAATATTTGAAAAAACGACAAAGGCGCACAATTACAAATATACCCAGTTGACTACAATCTGGAAATCTGTAAGACCGTTGTTGAAAAAACACAAATTGTTGATTATGCAGCTTCCAGAGGGTGCAAACTTGAAAACCATAATAATGCACGTCGAAACAAACGAAACGCATGAGTTGAATACTCTAATGCCAGAGGGTTACGAGTTAGCAAGAATGAATTTATTTCAGAGTTACGGATCTAGCTTGACATATTACAAAAGATATGTTTTATGCAGCTTCTTAGGAATATTCACTGAGGACGAGGACAATGACGCTCAAGGCAAAGCTGAAAAGAAATACAATCGCAAACCAGCAGCACCAAAAAAAGCGACATTAAATGAGCAGCAATTTATAAGAATGCTGGGTGCTATAAACGCTGGTGACTTTACAAAAGAAGAAGCGTTAAAACAATTTGATCTAAGCGCCAAACAAATTGAGGACTTAAATAGAGAAGCATGAAGCACGAATGGTTAGTAAGAGCGTCCAGTATGGGCGCTATAATGAGCAGCGATAGAAGCGGCAAGAAGCTGGGTGCTAAGTGTATTACAGAAATTCAAAAAATGCTGCTGTATAACAAACGAGGTGTCAATAAGCGTATCTGGACAAAGTATATGGAGAAAGGCACTATAGTAGAAGCTGAGGGTATTGATCTAGCGGCTGGAGTCTTAGGTTGGTTTGACGTAAAATCAGACGCTCCTAAAAGACGATATAAAAATGAATGGATAGTAGGTGAGCCAGACATTGAAAGTCCTATGATATTAGGTGACATAAAATCTAGCTGGGATGCTACTACATTTCCGTTTTTTAAAGATAAAATTCCTAATGCAGATTATGAATGGCAAATGATGTCTTATATGTGGCTGTGTGACCGTAGCGAGTGTGAGTTAGTTTATTGTTTGACAAATACTCCAGAACACTTAATTCAAAAAGAAATACGAATGCAGACTTTTGCGGCTATGGACAAAGCTAATTATGACGAGAAATTGCGTAATATGGATATGCATGAAATAGAAGCAAAAGTTGAACGTGAAGTTAGATCCCAAATGACATTTGATAATTTCCCAGCTAAAGAGCGTGTCAAGCGCTGGGTGATTAAACGTGATGAAGTCAAAATTGAAGCTATGAAAGATAGGATCACTGAATGCAGACATTTATATGATGAATACTGGGATAAAATTCAAAACATGAATAATGATCAAATAATAACACAATTTAAAAACCAAAACAAATGAGTAATAAAGTTACTGGTGTAGTCTACCATATAGGACAAGAAGAAGTAATATCTAGCAAGTTCAAAAAGAGGTTGATAGTTGTTGAAACAGAGGACGAAAAATACCCTCAAAAAATAGCTATTGAATTTCAACAAGACAAAACAGATGATCTTGATACAGCTAATGTAGGTGATACTGTAGAAGTTCAATTTAATCTTAGAGGACGTGAATGGATAGCGCCAGACGGTATCCCTAAGTTTTTTAATACTTTGGTAGGTTGGAATCTTTTAGTGCAGTCACAAGACAATTTCTCAAATATGACACAAGATATTCTTGATAATCCAGCACCAACAGCAAATCAAGAAAACAAGGTAATCGAAGCGCACCAAAAGACGCTTTTAAACAATAATGGAGAAGCGCCAAAAGACGATTTACCATTTTAAAAACCGATTATGAAAGCTAAGGATCTAATGAATATCAATGCGGAAGTTATCAAAATGATCACTAATCACATTGATAAAAAGAATATGAATCTAAGCCAGTTTGCTAAAGAAAGTGGAGTACACCAAAGTCAACTATGGCTTTATATGAACACTAATAAAAGCGCTGGTTTGAGTAAAGGTCTACATACCAATACTTTAGAAAAAATAGGTGCTTATCTAAGCAAAAGTAAATGATCATTGAGGGCGGCTAATCCGCCCTTTTTTCTTTCACTTAAAAAAAATATTTAAACTTACTAGGATATAACAATTTAAATTCATTATATTTGTGATGAACATTTAAACAATATATTATGAGTACGATTAATGAAATTTTACAAGCTGGTAACGCTACAGCGCAAATTCAGAGAATGACAGACAGCGAATTAAAATTGCTAAATAGCTTTATTTGCAGCGAAATGAATTACCGCAAAGGAAACAGAATAGCAGCCGCTAAAGCTATTTTAAAGGTTGGTGACAGTGTTACTGTAAATCACAAGCGCCTTATGTATGCTGAAAGTTTATACATAGTGAAAATGAAATCTACCAAAGCGGTTATTGCAGATCCAGCAAATATTGATCCACTAGGACAAGCCGCACAGTATGACGTACCATTATCAATGATAACTAAAAAAGCGTAATCATGAGAGACAACAAAACTTATATTTTGAATATGGACTGTGATATGGAAATAGACTTATCCTTGCTTAATGACAAAGACACAAAAGCAACAGCTTATTTCAGCGCACACACCAATACAGAAAACCCTTTTAATGATCTTAAAAGCTATAAAATAGAATTAACCGTTACTAAAGACTTAGTATTTGATGAATACCCAGTGTCCAGTAATGGTTTTAATGACCGCATACAGTGGGAAAGTAGCATTGAGCAAGAATTTAATATAATTATGGGTACAGTACATGAAATAGATGAGGACTTAGAAATAGTTGGTGATTGCATTGACTTAAATTCTGAGCAAAAATCAGCGGTGCAGTACCTAATTTTAAACCATTTAACAGACAAACAAGATGAGCAAAACTAAAATAGAATATCAAATTTGGAGTGAGTACGCTGGTATGAAAGAAGAAGTTGACAGCGCAGATAACCTCAAAGATGCACAGACATTATTGACTAGCTATAAGATAGCGTTTCATTACGCTATTAAAGTATGGATCAAGAAAGTAAGAATCAAAGAAACCGTTTCAATAAATATTACGCACACTGGTAATGATATTGTGAAACATAATCTATATGACTAATGATTTATTATGGCGCTGTTTTATGCTTTTTAGCAATACTTTTGCGGATCTATTTTGCTGAGTAATGAATAAAGAATACTAATTTGTTTAAGTTAGTATTTTTTTTTCTACCTTTGAAATCAACAAGAGAAGAACAAACAAGAATTTCCCCCCTTGATCACTATTTCCTTTTCTTGTTTAAATGTTCGGTTTTCTTGGGGGGTCTTTCATAATTTAAAGAAATGGATAACAAAGCACCGACTAAAAATGTCATTCTAGGGATCTTATTACTTCCAGTAATGACAATTTTATTCTTACTGGATAGGTTAATATTGACTTTTTTAATATGGATCAATAGTAGTCCTATTCAAGTCTGGTTAAACGATAGTCAAATGATCGCTAACAGCACTATAAGGATAGCGACTGGAGTAATAGTCTTATCATTGACATTTTTATTCAAAAATTTATTGTCATGATCACAGTAAATACCAACGACTTAAAGCCAAACGAAAATAATCCTAGATATATTTCAGAAGCACAATTCGATAAATTAAAAAAGAGTTTAAAGGAAGCACCGTGGATGCTTAATTATAAACCGATAATAGTAGATGACAAAAATGTTATTCTAGCTGGGAATATGAGACATAAAGCCGCTATAGCTATTGGTATGAAAAAGATACCAGTAATAAAGGCAGCGGATCTCAACGATAAGCAGAAAGCTGAATTAATTGTCAAAGATAATTTAAGTTTTGGTCAATGGGAATGGGATACTTTAGCGAATGAATGGGATACCTCTGAGCTTGTCGGCTGGGGTATGGACGAATATTATTTCGGTACTGAGGATAAAAAAATCACTTTTGACGAAGAAGAAGAAGAAGCACCAGCTAAGGTAGGAGAAAGCAAACCAGACGCTAAGATCACTGACAATGGATATGTCAGATTTGAAGTTGTACTCAGAGAAGAATTCAAGAAAACCGTAGTCAACGTACTGAATCAGACAGCAGCTATCGAAGGGTGTACGATAGGCGATGCTCTTTATGTAATGGCTGAAAAATATCAAGACGTATTAAATGAAAAACAATAACAATGGAAAATAATGCCTTTATAGTATTTGACAATGACCGTGAAGGTCTTTTATTTGACGATAGCGCTCATAAAACATATCCGATAAGGGTATATAATGTAATCAACGGTAAAGGCGCTGAAATCAAAAAAGATAAAAGTTACTTTGGATATTGTTACAAAGGAATAGTTTGTATGTCATTTGACGATAAACCGAGTTATCCAATACCAGACGGAATGTATTTTAATTCAATGGGTAATTTTAAAATCGGAAACATAGCATCTGATGAAAACAAAGTATTGCTTATTGAGGTAGATCACGACAAAGGGTTTTATCAAGAAAACAAATTTAAAAGTCTTTTTTCTATTGGTGGACCTTTAGAAACTCATGGTCGGTTGAAATATATTGACGGTTGCACTGACTCATTATTGATACCGCCAGTAAAAATGGGTGATCCTTGTTTCAATCATTTACACTTTCCTACAGACATAGTGCAAACTCAGCACACTCACCCTAGTCACAGAATAGGAATGGTTACTGGGGGATCTGGAAAATGTATCACACCGTTTGGTCATTTACCTTTAAAAAAAGGAATGATATTTTTAATTAAGGAATGGAATGGTGAAAGCTTTGGTGAGGGTATTGACGGACAGAAATATCCAGTAGGTCAACACGCATTTGAGACTTATGAAGAAGCTATGGACGTAGTAGCATTTCACCCAGACTCAGACTTTGGAGCAACAGATGAAACACACCCTATGATCAATAGAACAATAGTCAATGGAGTAAGCGCTTCAAAAATAGACTCAATAAGAACAAAGGATGTTAGGTCGTAAACAAAAAGAAAAAAACGAAAACTTTGTAAATACTTTTGATAATATTGAAAGCATTATATCTAAAGGAGAATTAGATAATGCTATTGACATGACCGTACAGATCATGAAAAAAGACATAGGCAATAAAAAATGGGGTGTCGCTTGGTCTGGTGGGAAAGATAGTGTAGTCTTAGATATGGTTTGTCAAGAAATTGGACAGTTTCCTAGCTGCATAGGCATGACTAATGAATTAGAATATCCAGAGTTTATGCAATTTGTCACTGACTATATGCCTAATGATCTAAAAGTTTATACCAGCGGACACACTTTGAAATGGTTATCAGATAATCTTGAATGGTTGTTTCCAAAAGATAGTCAACAAGCGGCTAAATGGTTTAAGGCGATACAGCATAAAGCACAAAACGATTTTTTTAAAGACAAAAATCTTGATATGCTATTGACTGGACGTAGGAAGCTAGACATGAATTACATAGGTAAAAATCAACAGTACAAAAACAAATCAACTGGAGTAGTAAGATATTCACCTTTGTCTGAATGGTCGCATGAGTTGATATTAGCTGCTATAAAATATTACGACCTACCAGTTTCACCGAGTTATTCTTGGAAAAATGGCTGGGTTGTTGGATCTGGATGCTGGGCGGCAAGACAATGGACTGGAAGCACTAGACAAGGGTGGACAGAAATTTACGAAATTGATCCTAGCATAGTACACAAAGCTAGTCGATACATAAAATCAGCAGAACATTATGTGCGGAATTTGGGGATATGAATGTAAAGGAGGTAAACCAAAGTCAAGAATAGTAGAATCAATTATTCGTGGCGCTGATGATCGTGGTGGTCATGGTTATGGATATTTCGGTATTGACAAAGAATACAATCAAGTTCAACACAAAAGCACCCATAAGCAAGACATATTCAAGACCTTAAACGATGTAAGAGGTATGTTAGTCGTAATAGGTCATAGTAGACTAGCGACAAGCTCAGAGCAAAGCATATTGAATACTCAGCCGATAGTCGTAAAAGACGCTGCTATAGTTCATAATGGGAATGTAGGTATTTCAGAAACCGTATATAATACTCACAGATATTTACCTACCACAAACAATGATAGTGAAGCATTAATACCTATGATCAAACAAGGTACTCCAGTGACTTTTAAACACGCTTATATTCACTTGAAACTAGACTATCACAATTACGAATTAACATATAGTAACAAGGACATTACATTATTTCAAGAAGAAATAGAGGGTGTCCATTATTTTTGCTCAAAAGAATGGCGATATTAAAAAAGAATTATGGCGAAACAAACGTCATTGAAGCTGCAAAAGACCGAATAAAATACCTATTCAAGTCTTATGATAAAGTAATCGTAAATTTTAGCGGTGGGAAAGACAGTACAGCTATGCTATATGTAGCTATTGAAGCAGCCAGAGAAACTGATAATCTACCAATAGAAGTAGTTTATGTAGATCATGAAATAGAAGGACAAGGTACTATGGATATTGTTGAAGCTGTGGATCAAATGAAAGAAACTGAATTAGTGCGATATGTATTACCGTTTGCATTAAGAAACGCTACTTCATACAATGCTCCCAAATGGTATCCGTGGCATCCGTCTGAGAAAGATATTTGGGTTAGAGACATACCTAAAAATGCAGTAACTGAATTAGACGGTTTCTATTTTGAGTATGACAAAGAGTATAAGCATCCAGACGGTACACCATTTGCCGCAAATGCTGTTCAAAAATCAATGGGTTTTACAGAAATAGTTGATCTGCATAATGACAATTATAGAAAAAAAGGAATTACAGCTATTTCGTTGGTAGGGATCCGAGCGGAAGAGAGTATGGCTCGTTATACTATAATGTCAAGAAAGAAAAATGAATGTTATATTTCAAGCAATCAAGCGACAGCGTATCCTATTTACGATATGTTAGCAACAGACGTATGGAAATACATTCGTGAAACTGGTTTACCCTACAATACCGAGTATGATCTAATGAATCGTACTGAACACTTCAACAAATTGAATAAGCAAAGAGTAGGAAGCGTATTTGCTGAGGAAAGTTTAAGGACTTTGCACCAATGGAGAATCATGTATGGTAAATTCTGGCATAAAATCATTGATCGTGCAGAGGGTGTCAAGACAGCTTGGAGGTATAACAACGAGGGTATCTATACTGGTACGAAAGTCACCAAAAAAGATAACATGACTTGGGAAGAATACACCAAAGGAATATTGAAACAAATGCCTATTCACACGAAAAAGCTAGTCGCAAAGTCTATGAATAAGATCATAACGTGGCATCAGAATCAAACTAATCATAAAATTGAGGACGCTGAAGCAGATAGTTGCCCTCTTACTGGTATTTCGTGGGAATTTTTAGCAAGAATTGCTATTCGTGGAGATACAAAAGAGCGTAATTTGCAGAAAGTACCTCAAATGTCAATGAAAGCCAGAAAACGAGCTGGTATAACAAGGGATCAAGCTGTAGCAAGATACGGAAGTGATAAATACAAGAAGAAATACTATGAGCAACAAAAAAACAAATGATAAGCACAAACTACCAGACGGTAGAATTATGCCTTTAGAACAGCTTAAATGGGTAAATAGAGACACTTTGACTCCTAACAGCTACAATCCTAACAGTGTAGCACCGCCAGAATTAGAGTTATTGAAAACATCTATATTAGAGGACGGTTGGACACAACCTATAGTGATTAATCCAGACAATACTATCGTTGACGGTTTTCATAGGTGGACTGTAAGTGGTCATAAAGAGATTAGAGAATTGACAGACGGTTTTATACCAGTAGTCATATTGCAGCCGAAAGACAGCGATCACCAACAAATGTCTACTATACGTCATAATCGTGCAAGAGGTAGGCACGGTGTATTAGAAATGGGAAGCATCGTAGCAGATCTAATGAAAAACGGTATGACAACAGAAGAAATAATGAAACGTCTAAAAATGGAAAGGGAAGAAGTAA